>OFJY01000054.1_pt1 | contig 9165 bp, 8 predicted proteins | sample 1540301 | NCBI WGS metagenome assembly OFJY01 (sample SAMEA104347369, study PRJEB22522) | marine metagenome | isolation source: seawater | reverse complement strand
GAAAGCTGTTCAAGACTGGTTAAAAACAAAAGGTATTGAAAAGGAACCAATGCCTTTTTTGAGAACAAAAAAATGAACACACAAACGCTCCGGACACTGGTCAGCGCCGTGGTGCTGTCAGTGGTGTTCCTGGCAAGAGACCTGCTAACCGCTGCGGGTCTAAATGAGCAACGGTCGCTATAAAACATCACTCTACTATTTCTCAATTGGATAAGCCCCCGCGAAAACACACGGGGGTTTAAATTAAATAAACGCCTCTGTTGCTCTAGAAGCTGTAGCTCACACGCATCCCGATTTGTCTTGGGTCAGGGAGGTTTGCGTACCACATGTTTCTAATCATTGGCGCAGGAACAACCTTAGGTCCGGGATTACTGCCGTTGCCATATTGACCGGTGATGTCAGGCGTTACATAAGTCGCAACAACAGGGCCACCAGGGTAAGGTCGAACTTCATGCAGAAGCGAGGTGAAAACCATTCCAAACCTAAAGCCCGAGTTACCAATGTCAGGTCCGGTACCGGCTGAAAGCACGGTATCGTCGTCCAAGAGGTTCTCCACATAAAGAATGGCGTCCCAAGGACCACTGGAGATGCCGGCTCTAAGATCAAAACGCCAATAATCTTTCACGTAAGCATCGTTGCTGTTGTCAATAAAGCGCTTGTCCTGAAAGCGGGAGTTGAGCTCAACAAAAAAGGTTCCGTTCTGATCTCCAAGTTGAATTTCATCCTCATACATAAAATTAAGAGTCGCTGCGTGCTTCGGAGCCCTTTCAAACTGGTTGCCATTTCTGGTCGCAAGGCAGGTTGAATCACCACTACCGAGATAATCGTCTACACGCGTACAATTCCCGACTCTTGCAAGTTCGCCCGCGCTTCTTGAAGGCAAGGTAAAGTCAGTGTATTCGGTATCCAGGTAGGTGTAACCACCCGAGATGCTAATCTGATCGGTAGCGGCGTAAGCAAAATCGAGCTCAAGCCCCATAGCCTCACCACCGTCAGCGTTTTCTGTAACACTGCCCAAGGTGCCGCCAAAAACCTTCTGCACCTGAGTCTGTTTATCGGTGTAGTCTTCGAAGAAGACAGCGCCATTGAGCCTCAACCGGCTGTCTTGCAACATAGTTTTAAATCCAATTTCCCACACTTTCATAGCTTCTGGCTTATAGATAACTTCATCTGGGTTGCCGTCTCCATTGGGATCAAAGCCAAAGGCGCCGGTTCCCAGCGTTGAAAAACCACCAGGTTTTTTGGCCTCAGCATAAGAGCCGTAGATCATGACGTCGTCGGTTACTGCGTAGCGAAGAACAAGCTTCGGCGTTACGTAGTTGTCGGCTACGGTGAAAGTTATAGGTTCCTGGCGGGTTGTTGGCGCAAACCTTGTAGGGGTTGCAGCCCACCAAGAACAAGGAGTCGAGACGAGCCCCACCCCTGGCTCATAAGTTGTGGTCATTGTGCTGCAACCTACCACTACAGGCAGGTACAGTAAGGGGGCTCCTGGGCCCGGCGCGCCACCCGTTGCATCGCAACGTATGTGCGATCCACAAAGGCTCACCGAAGACGAGCCAGAGTTTGTGGCCCCTCCGTCTGCAAGTCCTTGCGATTGGTTAGCGGTTAAGTCTTCCTTCTCGTCAACCCAACGCAATTCGAATGTCATCGTTAAGCGGTCATTAAAGTCATAATCAATAAGTGAGTAAAGCGAAGTAGAGACAGTGTCCCTGATCATGTCATCCGGAGGTCTTGCCAGGTAGGTATCGTGTTGGAAATCCACTATGTTGATATCCGAGTGACCACAAGGGCCTTGCCAATAATTGGGTCCCAAATCGGTAAGAGAAATAATATCACCAGTTACGGCGTTTCTTAATACATCAACAAAACAGCGTTCTCCAAACCCTCTAACACTCATACCGGTCGAGGTTTGTGTCTTTTTTTCGTGCCAGTACAGCGCGCCTATAGCCATGTTAAAAGGACCGTCGCTCTCTGTTTGCAGCCTAAACTCTTGGCTGAACAATTTGACCGGCCCATTGACATCCCATTCTTGGTTGAACCAAGTCAAGGATCTCTTGTCAATGTCGTATTGTTGTGCTACCCACATGTCCGCTACGTGGGTAATTGAGCTAAAGGTGCCAACGCCAAGATCGTATGCAAGGTTAATTTGCAGGCGCTCGCCTTCTTTCTTCGACCCAAACATATCAGTGCCTCTATTGGGTCCGGGATGCGCGACGTTAATGTCTTGAGTAACAAACAAAGTGTCACCATCCGGAATTGCACCGACAATCGCCCAGTGCTCCATATCGTCAAAACGCCCTCCATAAATAGTCCCTGTCTCTTGGTCTATTTGACCACCATTGCTGCCATAACCTACTTTGTCAGCGTCTGGTATCATTGGGCCCCCGGGATAAGCCGGTTTGAGTGGATACCATGGAGATGCATAAGGATACAATCCAGCAGCATAACCATCCGATGGTTTAGATGCCATTACCGCTTCCAAGGCTTGGGCATAACCGTTGCAGGAAGCATCATGGACCCAGCCGCCATTGCACCAACTGGCAGCCGCTGGGACAGGCCTTATTACATTGTATGGAACAAATGCCTGGGCAGGAGAAGCGCCTGCATCTTTGACTGTGTCAATACGTGTTCTGATAGATAATTTTTCCGTTGGGTCCCAGTCAAACAGAATCGACGCACTTTGCCCTTCGCCGCCGCCAATTTTTTCCCCGGATACGGTGTTTTCATGAAAGCCATCCATGCTCCAGCCCAGAGCATTAAACCGTATGCCTAGGGTGTCAGACACGGGCCCAGAGAAGCTAAAGCGTGATTCCCGAAAACCCCCTCCAGCAACATCAAGAGTAGCCTTATTTTCCGAAGTCTCGGAGGCGCCCTTGGTTACATACGAAATGGCACCGGCAAATGCGGTTCGACCATAAAGTGCAACCTGTGGGCCTTTGACGATCTCAATACGCTCAATATCAATGAGCCTGGGTGAAATCAGTTGCGACGCTCCTGCTGTGTTCAGCGCTTCGCTGGAAATGTCGGCCCCATCAATAATGGTTGCAACAACCGGTCTTCCCCGGCCATTGTCTATGCCACGCACCACAACCCTAATGTCATCGGGCGCAAAGCCTTTGTCAAAAACTAAAGACGGATCGAGTTTGGTAATGTCTTGTAAGTCTTTGATGCCCATACGGTCCAGCATTTTACTGGTGATGACATTAACGCTCATTGGAACGTCCTGTAGGTTTTCAGATTTTTTTCGAGCCGTCACCGTAATCTCTTCAATGACCTGAGCCATGGAGATGGGCGCGACCACCAGGATTGCCAGACTAATACCGACAACGAGACGATTGATTGGTTTCATTAAGAACCCCCTCTGTTTTTAAATGAAATATTTCTCTACGATTAATGTAACCGAGGCAGGGCAGAATGCCAAACAAAACAACTCATAAAGGCGCACAATAGATTGTTGTAATTTTACAACAACCAACACAAAACGACTGATCCTTGGTGTTTTGAGGTGACTGCCTAAAGAAACTAGAAAAGCGTTTTCGCCGATCTTAATTACTGGCTGTTTCGTCCTCAGGATTTGGGCTAGCAGGCTTTTTAATGAACCGGGACAAGACAATTAAAATTAATGCTATTGCAAGGTAATATTTGATCATAAAATTGAAGACAGGGGATATACTCTCCAGTCCTGCATCCAAAGCATCGCCTCCCAAAAGTCCTGCCAGAACCCCGCCAATGGCAGAAGCCAAAAACCACAAACCAAACATTTGACCAATGTATTTTTTAGGAGAATATCTGGAAAAAGCTGCCAAGCCAATGGGTGATAATGTCAGTTCACCCCAAGTCTGCAGTAAATAAGTTAGGATAAGCCACCGCATCCCAACGGGCGCTGTTTCCATGGCCAATTCAACCGCAAACAACATAATGACAAAGCTTACTGCCATGAGCATCAAGCCAAAAGCAAATTTTATTGGTAAGGCTGGGTTTAGGTTAATGCGCCCAAGATGGGTCCAGATCCCAGCAAAAATGGGAGCAAAGATCACCACAAAGATGGGGTTTGCAAACTGCAGCCACCCTATCGGGATGATGTATCCTGAAACAGAAAGATCTGTGTAATCCCGTGCAAAAATACTCAAAGAGCTGGCAGATTGATCAAAGCCCGACCAGAAAGCTGCAGCACCAACGAAAAGGAGGGCTAATAAAATGAGGTTTCGTTTCTCTGCCGAAGTTAGTCCTGCAAAAAAGAACAAATAAAGAAAATATAAACCAGCTACAACGGTTAAAAAGTAAGAAAAATTTTCCGCAAAACCCCTTGGTTCTATTGAGTAAAAACCCAGGAGACCGCTTGCAATAACAACAAACATTACCCCTAAACTTATCTTGGTTCCCAAAACCAATTTCGCTCTCCTGCGATCTTCCATGGGATTGGGATTAATTCCAGCAACCCCCAGCAGTTTTTTGGAATAAATAAACTGGAGAACCCCAAAGCTCATTCCGATCCCAGCAGCGCCAAAGCCCCAATGCCAGCCGATTTTTTCTCCCAGATAGGAGCAAACTAGAAACCCAAGAGTGGACCCTATGTTGATGGCCATGTAAAAAATGGTATAGCCAGATTCTCTCCTGCTATCGTCTTCCTTGTAGAGTTTGCCGACTATGGTGGAGATGTTTCCTTTTAACAAGCCCGTGCCCAAAACAACAAAAATAAGACCTAGGAAAAATGTCTGTTGAATCGGGATAGCCAAAGTAAAATGACCAAGGGCGATAATCATAGCCCCGTATAAAACAGCTTTTTGGTGGCCCAGAATATTGTCAGCAATCCAGCCACCGGGGACAACCATAAAATAAACCATGCCAACATAAATGCCATAAATAGCCTGAGACTCCATTTGCGTCCAGCCAAGCCCTGGGTTGAAGTTTGTAACAGTGCCAGTCATGTAGAGAACCAAAAGAGCCCGCATTCCGTAATACGACATTCTTTCCCACATCTCGGTTAGGAAGAGTGTTCTCAAACCGATTGGATGCCCTAAAAACCCCTTGTCTAAATAGTCACTTGAAACGCTTGAATTGCTCATTGGTCAGCTTCCTCTTTTTTCTTTGTTAATATTTTAGACAATAGAATGCCGCACTCATAGAGTAAATAAACAGGTACTGCCAACAATGTTTGTGAAATAATGTCAGGTGGCGTTATCAGCATGCCGATGACAAAAGCACCTAAAAAAACATAAGCTCTACTCTTTGCCAGCGTTTCCACCGTAGTCAGCCCAGACCATACTAAAACGACAGTTGCGATGGGCACCTCAAAAGCAAGCCCAAAGGCAAAGAAAAGAACCAACACAAAATCCAGGTAGCTTGCGATGTCTGTCATCACAGCAACCCCAGCGGGTGCGGCGGAGGTGAAAAAAGCAAACATTAAGGGAAAAACAACGAAGTAAGCAAACGCCGTCCCACAGTAGAACAAGACGATGCTGGACAACAACAATGGAACCGCAAACCTTTTTTCTTTTTTGTACAGCCCAGGGGCAGCAAAACCCCATATTTGGTACAAGACCACGGGCATGCTTAAGAATAATGCGGCAAACATTGTCGTTTTGAAAGGCGTTAGAAAAGGTGAAGCCACTTGGGTTGCTATCATAGTGGAGCCTTCGGGAAGTTGCTCCATTAAGGGAAGCGCAATGCTGCTAAAAATATCGTCTGAGAAAGGAACAAGCACCAAAAACACAACCAGGATAGAAGCACCGGCCTTCAACAAACGAGAACGCAGCTCTACCAAATGCGACAGCAGTGTCTCTTCTTTGAGCTTTTCTTCAGTTTCCATCGGCTGTGTTGACATGTAAAAAATTTAAGCAGTTCTTTTAGTTGTCTTGATCGTTCTCTGTTTCAGCCAAAGGCAGCTCTTCCTGGGACGATTTTGATGGGGGCTTTGCTTTTTTTGGAATCATGGGCCTTTTCGGCTGGAGCTCTATTTCTTGTCTCATTTGTCTGGAAAAAGAGTTCACCAAGGTACGTGCTTTGCCGATGTAGTTGCCTATTTTTAAGGCAATAGCAGGGAGTTTTTTGGGACCCAGTATTAGCAGCCCAAGGGCCAACAAAAGCAGCATCTCCCAAAAACCAACATCAAACATGGGGGCCTAAGAGTTGTCTTGGTCTTTGGTGATGGTTGACTCTTCTGAGGTATCTTCAGAAGACGAGTCTGTGAATTCTTGCTCAATTTCAGAAAGCTCATCTTTAGCTTTATCTGCTTCAGTCATGCCTTTGCGAAAGCTTTTGATCGCACCCCCTAGATCGCCCCCAATGTTTTTCATCCGTTTGGTTCCGAATATCAATATGACAATTAAAAGGACTATCAGAAGTTGCCAGACACTTATACCGCTTGCTCCCATTTTTTACCTCTTGGTTCTTCCTAGGCTAGTTTTAAACACAATCATATCATGGATTATGGGCTTTTAATGAAATAGTTACCGGCCCATCATTGACCAAATTTACTTGCATATTTGCGCCAAAAATACCTTGTTTTATCGGCGGGTAATTCCGCTCCAGTTGTTGGATAAAGTGCTCGAATAATGGCTCTGCTTTGTTGGGTTCCAAGGCATTTGAAAAGCCGGGCCTGTTGCCTTTGGCGGTGTCTGCAGCAAGGGTAAAGTTAGGTACAACCAACACCTCGCCATTGATGGCTGATACATCCAGGTTTAAACGACCTTTGTCGTCATCAAAAATTCTGCAGTGCAACAATTTTTCAGCAAGCTGGTCTGCTTCTTGGGTGGAATCATTTTTTTCCAAGCCAAGCAACACCAACAACCCCTTGCCAATGGAGACAACAGCTTTGCCTTTTACGGAAACAGAGGCTTCACTAACTCTTTGAATCAAAGCAATCATAGCCTTGTATTTATACACCATAAGTTTTGATGAGTATCATTTATTCACCCATTTAAGTTATCCTTTTAAAATTGATAGCAAGGAGCCGTGAATGAAAAGAAGAGATTTAATTCTTGGGGCTGGAGCATTGGGTTTGGCAGTTCCCACCAAGACAAAAGCTGCCAGCCAAGAAACATTCAAATGGAAAATGGTTACCACCTGGCCACCCAACTTCCCCGGACTAGGAACTGGGGCTATGAGAATGGCAAAAAACATCGAAAAAGCTTCTTCAGGAAGACTCAAAATAAAAGTTTTCGGAGGAGGTGAGTTGGTACCTCCTTTTGAGGTTTTTGATTATGTTTCTGGGGGCGGTGCCGAAATGGGACATGGCGCTGCCTATTACTGGCGGGGCAAAAGCGATGCTAGCCAAATTTTTACGGCTCTGCCTTTTGGCCTCAATGCGATGGAGCTCAATGGCTGGTTTTACTACGGTGGCGGCCTTGAGCTGTATCGGGATCTATACGAGCCGTTTAACCTACACCCGTTTCCTGCAGGCAACAGCGGCTGTCAAATGGGGGGTTGGTTTAAGAAAGAAATAAAATCAGCCAAGGATCTGCGGGGCCTTAAGATGAGAATACCCGGCCTTGGCGGTGAAATTTTAAGACGCGCAGGAGGCACCCCCGTCGCTTTGCCTGGAGGCGAGATATTCACCGCACTGCAAACCGGAACGGTTGATGCTGCCGAATGGATTGGTCCCTACAACGATCTCACATTCGGGTTTCATAAAGCTGCAAAATATTATTATTATCCCGGGTGGCACGAACCCGGCCCGGCACTGGAATGCATTGTCAACAAAGAAGCATTTGATTCTCTGCCAGCAGATTTGCAGACCATTGTGGAGATTGCAGCAAGTGCTACCAACGATCAAATGTTGGCAGAGTTTATGGCTCGCAATGCATTTGCCTTGACTGAAATTGAACAAATGGACTACGTTAAAATATTGCCTTTCCCAGACGACGTCATGACTGCTCTCAAGCAAGCATCTGATGAGATTATTGCAGAGATCTCAGCCCGGGATGAAAAATTTAACACCATCTATAAATCCTTTATTAACTACATGAACACGGTGTCAAAGTGGACTGAAATTTCAGAATTCGCAATGTTGGCAAATCGCTATAAAAAAAATTAACTTAACGTGATGGACGCTCTTACCTTAATGGCCCCAATATTTGCCCCCTATCCTGCTAAGCGTTGCATCGGTTAAACATAAAATAACATTTGTTCTTGAATAGCTTTTTCTCTAATTGTTATGCAAGCTTGGGCGTTGCTTTATATTATGTAGTTTTTTAAGGACTGAGAAATTAAATATGGTTAACGTATAACAAAATCATAATACAATTCTGATTCTCCTGATTGACTATACGTAAAATGCCACCATTCCATATCGTAAGCAATAAAACCTTCACCCTCCATTAATTCCTTCAATAGATAGCGGTTTTTTCGATGAGATAAACTGATAGAAGGATCATCAGTGTTTGAAATAGGATCGAATAAGTCAAAAGATGAACCCATATCTATTTCCTGGTATTCACCATTTGCATTCTGTTTTGTAAGGGTGATGTCCAAAGTAAATCCTTTACTATGTCCAGATTTCTCTGCAATGTAAGGACCGAGCAGTTCAGGCTTGGATAAATGTGGGTGATACCGATCTTTAACTTGCAATTGTTCAGGTTGACCAAGCCAATTCATAAAATCACTCACGGCTCTTTGTGGTCGATAACAATCAAAAATTATTAACCTCAATCCTTTGACTTTTGCGTTTTGCTGAACTTTTTGTAAAGCATGAGCAGCCTCATGATCTAGAAGGCATTTTGCCGCTTCATATCCTGAAACCTGTTTACCTGTAAAATTATTGGAAGAAGCATAACGGAGATCAAAAACCGCATCAGGAATCAATTGCTTTACATCAATAATTGAATCGGGCTTTTTGTATATATTCATTGAATCCTGACAAGCAAGAAGTGGAAACAGTACAAGCAAAGCAAGGAATGAGTGCTTCATAATTCCATTCTACATCACACCATCCGCCATCAACAATTTGTGATATTTGATAGGTTTGTTAGCGACTAACACCTAAATCGGTGCTTATAACTTTAAAACCTTAAAAGACTGTATAGAAAAAACAAAATATATAATAATTTCCCTATTTAATAGAATTTTTTTCATAATAGAGGCGATGGAAAAACTTTTTAAAGAGCCAGAAGGAATTATTTATAATGGAGGAGCAATTCTCCTGTCGCTTAGACACAGCGGACGCAG
>OFJY01000049.1_pt1 | contig 9571 bp, 9 predicted proteins | sample 1540301 | NCBI WGS metagenome assembly OFJY01 (sample SAMEA104347369, study PRJEB22522) | marine metagenome | isolation source: seawater | reverse complement strand
GCAGCGGGTTGATTCAAATGGCCCTCAAAGGGGATACATCCATGGCTCCAGGAGAAATTACCAAAATAATGATTGAAGCACATATCCCTTATATTGAGGAGGCAGGAGAAAAAGGGGTTCAGGTGCTCTGCATGCAGGAGGTCTTTACACAACCATATTTTTGTCCAAGCCAGGATACAAAATGGTATGCAGCTGTTGAAAAAATACCAGAAGGACCAACTACGAAACTTATGCAGGAATATGCAAAAAAGTACAACATGGTGATTGTCGTTCCCATCTATGAAGAGGAAATGACAGGTGTGTATTATAACACTGCAGCAGTAATAGATGCAGACGGCAAATATCTTGGTAAGTACCGCAAATCACATATTCCACAGGTTGCAGGTTTTTATGAGAAATTTTTCTTCAAACCTGGAAATTTAGGCTATCCTGTTTTTGAAACTGCTTACTGTAAACTTGGAGTGTATATTTGTTACGACAGGCATTTCCCGGAAGGTTGGCGGGCTCTGGCTTTGAACGGTGCAGAGTATATTGTTAATCCTTCCGCCACGGTTGCAGGACTATCTCAATATTTATGGGAACTGGAACAACCGGCCTCAGCTGCAGCTAATGGCTGCTACATTGGTGCTATCAATCGAATTGGTACCGAAGAACCCTGGAATATTGGTACGTTTTATGGCTCAAGCTACATAGTAAATCCACGAGGTAAAATTGAAGCACAATTGGATGATAAGACTGATGGTTTGCTGATTCATGACATGGATATGGATGCAGTCAGAGAAATACGCAACCTCTGGCAATTCTTCCGTGACCGTCGTCCGGAGCTTTATGGCGATTTAACTGTACTGCAATAATTGTTTCAACTGGTGGTGTTATTTGTTCAAAGATTACCGCCGAAAACGCTGAAAAAAACCATGACCACTATCGACGTTCAGGCCGGACGCTTATCGCAGGAACAGCTTTCCGAAAATTTTTCCGATTCTCATCCACCTTTGAATTCGGGGAATGCGATTGTTGAGGCAAACCGCTGTTATTTTTGTTATGACGCACCATGTATTGATGCGTGTCCCACCGCTATCGACATACCAAATTTTATCCGCAAAATTTCTACCGGCAACCTTAAAGGATCTGCAAAAGACATTCTTTCACAAAACATTATGGGCGGAATGTGTGCCCGTGTTTGTCCGACAGAAATTCTGTGTCAAGGGGCATGTGTCCGGGAAGCACATGAGCACCAACCGGTACGGATAGGAGAATTGCAGCGCTATGCGACCGATTGGTTTTTTGAAACAGGGGAAACATTTTTTGAAAGAGGTGAACCGACCGGTAAAAGAATCGCGGTTGTCGGCGGCGGTCCGGCAGGACTTTCCTGTGCACATCAACTAGCAGTCTCAGGGCATGAGGTTGTGGTCTTTGAGGCCCGCGAAAAATTAAGCGGCCTTAATGAATATGGAATTGCGGCCTATAAAACGGTCAATAATTTTGCGCAACGTGAAGTTGATTTTATTTTGCAAATCGGAGGTATTGAAACCAGAACTAATCAAAAGTTAGGTCAAGAAGTAATTCTCGATGATCTTAGAAAAGAATACGATGCGGTTTTTCTGAGTGTCGGTTTGGGAGATGTGAATTCACTTGGATTGGAAGGTGAAGAACCCAAAGGTGTATACGATGCAGTGGAAACTATTTCAGAGTTGCGACAATCTGAAAGCCTGAAAGAACTGTCCGTTGGAAGGCGTATTGTTGTTATAGGTGGCGGAAATACGGCTATTGACATTGCGGTTCAGTCAAAAAAACTTGGTGCTGAAGATGTCACCTTGACCTATCGGCGCGGTCCAGAACAAATGAGTGCCACCTGGAAAGAACAGGAATTCGCGCAAACCAACGGAGTCCGTGTAAAACATTGGGTTGCTCCAAAATGTTTGCGGTCAGAAAATGGACATGTTACCGGGATTGAGTTTGAGTGCACGGAACTGAATCCGGAAGGGAAACTAAGAGGAACAGGAGAGTTACGTTATATGGAAGCTGATGTTGTTTTTAAGGCTATCGGTCAGTTATTGGAAGACTCTGTTTTTTCTGGTTCGGAAATGCCTGCAATTGAAGGTGGAAAAATAACCGTCAACCTGGAATTTGAAACGTCTCTACCAGGCGTCTGGGCCGGAGGAGATTGTGTGGATTCCGGAGAGGATTTAACTGTACAATCCGTGGAAGACGGCAAGCAGGCCGCACTCTCTATTCATAGAAGATTAAAATAATCAATCTGAAATCAATAACCAAAAAACAATCATGGCTGATTTAAGTTGCAATGTTGCCGGTATCACGGCCCCAAATCCATTTTGGGTAGCCTCCGCTCCACCCGCAGACAAATTGTACAATGTTGAACGTGCTTTTCGTGCGGGATGGGGCGGAGTGGTTTGGAAAACTTTGGGAATTGATCCTCCCATCGTTAATGTCAGTTCACGTTATGGTGCAGTGCACTATAATGGTCAACGCATGATGGGATTTAACAACGTTGAATTGATTACTGACCGTCCGCTTGAAGACAATCTTAAGGACATCAAGCAAGTCAAAAAAGACTGGCCTGATCGAGCGGTTGTTGTTTCACTGATGGTACCATGCACTGAAAAAGACTGGCAGTTCATTATTAATAAAATAGAGGACACTGGATGTGACGGAGTGGAACTGAATTTTGGATGCCCACACGGAATGTCTGAACGGGGAATGGGTTCTGCTGTCGGCCAGGTTCCGGAATACATTGAAATGGTCACCCGCTGGGTTAAGGAGTGTACAGACTTACCGTGCCTGGTCAAGCTGACACCGAATGTAGCGGATATCTGCCATGCGGCAAACGCGGCAAAAGCCGGAGGAGGTGATGGAGTAGCTTTAATCAACACTGTCAATTCTATTGTTTCCGTTGATCTGGATTTGATGGCTCCCGAACCGACTATTGACGGAAAAGGCTCTCACGGCGGATATTGCGGACCGGCAGTCAAACCGATAGCTTTGCACATGGTGACAGAAATTGCCAAAGCTCCGGAAACGAAAAATTTACCAATCTCAGCCATCGGAGGAATATCAAACTGGCGTGATGCCGCCGAATTTATCGCAATGGGAGCTGCCGGTGTGCAGGTTTGTACTGCAGTCATGCACTATGGTTTTAAAATAGTGGATGACATGATTGACGGACTGAATAACTGGATGGACGAAAAGGGCTATGCGACGTTGGAGGATTTCAGGGGCATTGCTGTTCCAAATGTGACTGAGTGGCAATTTCTGAACCTGAAATACGACATCAAAGCCCGCATTGACGAATCGACTTGCATCCATTGTGGATTATGTCATATTTCATGTGAGGATGCTGCGCACCAGGCCATTCGTATAATAAAAGCAAATGGTGATCGACGATTTGAGGTCATTGACGAAGAATGTGTTGGTTGCAATCTCTGTATGTTTGCCTGTCCTGTACCGGACTGCATCACCATGGAACGAGTTGATTCAGGAACTGAATATCAGAACTGGACAACCCATCCGAATAATCCGATGAGGGTGGAAGAGAATTAAATCTGTAGAATATGAAAAACTAAATATAAGGAGAAAATATGTCAGTAATAATTAAAGGCGGAACAGTTGTCAACGCGGATCAATCATTCCGTGCGGATGTTTATTGTGATGACGGTATTATTCAGGCGGTAGGTCCGGATATGGATGCTCCTTTGGGAGTGGATGTTGTGGATGCCGGAGGATGCTATGTCATGCCCGGCGGCATTGACCCGCATACCCACATGCAACCCCCGTTCATGGGGACAGTTGCTTCAGAAGACTTCTTTTCAGGAACAACAGCAGGCGCGGTTGGCGGAACCACAATGATTATTGATTTTGTGATTCCGGGACCACAGGAAGATGTTTTGGAAACATATCACAAGTGGCGCGGATGGGCTGAAAAATCCGCTACCGATTACAGTTTTCATGTGGCAATCACATGGTGGGACGATTCAGTGCCCGATGCAATGGGAACACTGTGCCGTGACTATGGAGTCAATAGTTTCAAACACTTTATGGCCTACAAAGGCGCAATCATGGCAGATGATGAAATACTAGTAAACAGTTTTACCCGTGCACGAGAACTGGGCGCACTTTGTACTGTCCACGCGGAAAGTGGTGAGTTGGTAGATCATTTCCAGACGAAGATTTTTGAGAGCGGTATCACCGGGCCGGAAGGACATCCGCAGTCAAGGCCGCCGCAAGTAGAAGGAGAGGCGGCAAATCGTGCAATTCGTTTTGCGCAAATGATCGATGTGCCTTTGTATGTGGTTCATAACTCATGCGCTCATTCACTCAACGAAATTGCCCGTGCCCGGCGTGAAGGTCAGCGTGTATTTGGAGAAGTATTGGCTGGACATCTGCTGGTTGATGACAGTGTTTACCGTAATCCTGATTTTGAATTTGCCGCAGCCCACGTGATGAGTCCTCCATTCCGACCAAAAGCCAATAAAGAAGCTCTTTGGCGCGGTTTGCAGTCCGGAGATTTGCAGACAACAGCTACCGATCATTGCTGTTTTTGTGCGGACCAGAAAGCAATGGGAAAAGATGACTTCCGGAAAATTCCAAATGGAACCGGAGGTATTGAAGATCGAATGCATGTGCTCTGGACACATGGTGTCAATACCGGACGTTTAACAATGAGTGAATTTGTTGCAGTAACTTCCACAAACTCTGCAAAAATTTTCAACATATATCCGCGAAAAGGAATGATTGCAGCAGGTAGTGATGCGGATTTGGCAATATTTGATCCTCAGGCCACACACACAATTTCCGTAAAAACGCATCATCAAAATGTTGATTTCAATATTTTTGAGGGAATGGAATTGACAGGGATCAACGTGGCAACTGTCAGTCAGGGAAAAGTGGTTTACAAAGACGGTGATGTCCGCACGGAAAGTGGTGTAGGCCGTTATGTGGATCGTCCATGTTTTGCCCCATATTATGCTGCAGTTGAAAAACGGAGCTCTGCTATTGCTCCAACTTCCGTGGATCGTTCATCTTAATGAAAGAAAGTGTCCGGGTTGTAGAGGCTCGTAAAGTTGACTTGGTTTTCCAGACTTCAGACGGCCCGGTCCACGCTCTTTCTGAAATTGATTTGGAAATTAATAAAGGCGATTTTATTTCACTGATTGGGCCTTCCGGTTGTGGAAAAACGACGCTGTTACGTTTGATTGCAGACCTGGAAAAACCTACCGGAGGCGACATCCAGGTGAATGAGATGACTCCGGAAGAGGCCCGCTTGCAGCGTGCATACGGTTATGTTTTTCAGGCACCTGCTCTTTACCCATGGCGCACTGTTGAAGGCAACCTTAAACTGCCTTTGGAAATAATGGGCATCGACAAAACGGAACAGGCCCGACGTTCCAAAGAAGTTTTGGAAATGGTAGATCTTTCCGGTTTTGAAAAAAAGTTCCCCTGGCAGCTTTCCGGAGGCATGCAGCAACGCGTTTCTATCGCCCGTGCCCTTACATTTAATCCTGATTTGATGTTGATGGACGAACCGTTCGGTGCTCTCGATGAAATTGTCCGTGACCAATTAAACGAACATTTTCACCGACTTTGGGAAGAAACCCAGAAAACAGTAGTCTTTGTTACTCACTCCATTCCTGAAGCAGCATACCTTTCAACAAAAATTGTGGTTATGTCACCGCGTCCCGGAAAAATCATCGACATAATCGAAAGCACCCTTCCAGAAAAACGAACTTTAGATATGCGGGACACTCCGGAATTCCTTGCACTGTCGCACCGTATCCGGGAAGGTTTGCGGGCAGGTCATAGTTATGATTGACCAGATGTTATGAATTGGCTTCGTACCTCATCTTTTTTTTCGATTGCAGCCGTGCTTGCCTTCACCACTGTCATTTGGTATGGAGCAGCAGTTTATCTCAATTCAGATGTTTTGATAGATAAATATGATCGAAAAAAAATTGAGTGGAATTTTTCCAAACTTGTTGAAGATTCCTGGGCGATGAAACGTCCGGTTATGCCGGCACCGCACCAGATTATGCTCGACATGAAGAAGTCGATTTTTGGTTACAAAATAAGTTCCAAGCGCAGCCTGGTTTATCATGGATGGGTGACAATTTCGTCAACCCTGGTTGGTTTTGCAATGGGTGCAGTTTTAGGTATTTTGCTGGCAGTAGGAATTGTGCACGTATCAACACTCAACAAAAGTGTTTTACCCTGGATAATTGCTTCACAGACAATACCGATTTTGGCAATTGCACCGATGGTTATAGTTGTCTTGGGAGCCATTGGTGTAACAGGTCTTTTACCTAAAGCAATCATTTCTGCATACCTCTGTTTTTTCCCAATTGCAATCGGTATGGTCAAGGGTCTGCGCTCACCGGATCCAATGCATCTGGATTTGATGAAAACTTACAATGCATCTAAATCTCAAACATTTTATAAATTACGCTGGCCCACCTCGACTCCTTTTCTGTTTGCAAGTTTCAAGGTTTCTATAGCCATCAGTTTGGTAGGAGCGATAGTGGGAGAATTACCGGCTGGAGCAAGGGCCGGTTTAGGTGCCCGTTTATTGACAGGTTCATATTATGGACAGACAGTACAAATTTGGAGTGCACTGTTTGTCGCCTCGATTATTGCTGGATCATTTGTTTATCTGATGACAGTCATGGAAAACAGGGTTCAAAAAAGAATGGGTGTACAGGCATGAAAATTTCAGGAATTTTCTACTGGTTATTTATAATCTGTTTTCCAATCCAGTTTCTGTTTTCCAGGGACTGGATGTCGTTTGGAGTTAACACTTTTCTGTTTGCCCTGATGCCACTGATCGGAGCTGCAGCAGCTCTTTTTCGCAAAGGGGTAACCGTGCTGATGCCGGGTAAAATTGTGATAACTCTCGTGGTTGTATCCGGATGTATGGCAACCTTAAACAGTGTACATTCTGCAGAATCGGGTACAACTTCCTGGGGCATTTGGCTGTATGTTGTGACGCTGGCGGGTCTGATGTGGGAGGTAATGGGATTCTGGTCGAGGGTGGAAACCCAACTCAATAAAAAAACTGGAATTGTCATCAATTTACTTGTTCCATTATTATTTGGAGGGATGCTGCTTTATTTGTGGGAAATGTTGACGATAGGTTTCGAGGTACCACAGGTTTTGCTGCCGGCACCGTCCTTGATCGGAGTTGCTTTTGCAAACTCACTGGAAATGCTCTGGGCTGATTTTCAGCAAACATTTTTGAAAGCAGTGCTAGCCGGTTTTTTCATGGGTTGTGTCTCCGGAATTGTGGTTGCAGTTTTGGTTGATAAAGTTCCTTTTTTACAGCGGGGCCTGCTTCCACTGGGGAATCTGGCGAGTGCTCTTCCCATCGTTGGGGTAGCTCCAATCATGGTTATGTGGTTTGGGTTTGACTGGCAATCCAAGGCTGCGGTTGTGGTTATGATGACCTTTTTCCCGATGCTGGTGAATACTCTTACAGGATTAAAGTCCACGGATCGAATGGAGCTTGACTTAATGCACTCTTATGCAGCAGACTACTGGCAGATGCTTCTTAAGGTACGTCTTCCGAACGCACTGCCTTTTATTTTTAACGCATTGAAGATCAACTCTACTTTGGCGCTTATTGGTGCCATAGTGGCGGAGTTCTTCGGTACACCGATTGTCGGAATGGGGTTTCGTATTTCCACCGAAATTGGTCGAATGAATGTTGACGTCGTATGGGCATCCATTGCGGTGGCAGCATTGTCCGGGTCGTTGTTCTATGCCTTGCTGGCTTTTTTGGAACGGCAGTTTACAGGATGGCACCCATCTTTCAGGGTCAGCTAACTTGCTTGTTGCAAACAAAAAGCTGACTTAATTTTAATCTCGAATGGAGAGAATTATGAGTATAATAAAAAAAGTAGTGATGGTGTTGCTGACAGTTGGGTTTGCATTTTCCACACAAGCAGCAGATAAAGTTACCATTCAGTTGAAGTGGGTCACACAGGCTCAGTTTGGAGGTTACTTTGTAGCCCAGGACAAGGGCTACTATCAAGCCGAAGGTCTGGATGTGACCATCAAGCCGGGTGGACCGGATATTGCGCCGCCTCAGGTTATAGCAGGAGGAGGAGCCGATGTAATCATCGATTGGATGCCTGCTGCCTTGGCATCACGTGAAAAAGGTGTGGCTCTGGTGAACATTGCCCAAATTTTCAAAAAGTCAGGAATGATGCTCACTTGCCGCAAAGACAGCGGGATCAAATCACCGGCTGATTTTCGTGGGAAAACGCTGGGAGTCTGGTTCTATGGAAACGAATATCCTTTCCTGAGCTGGATGAGCAAATTGGGTATTCCAACCACCGGCGGTTCAAACGGAGTGACTGTCTTGAAACAGGGCTTTAACGTAGATCCAATTCTGCAGAAGCAGGCAGAATGTGTTTCAACCATGACCTACAATGAATACTGGCAAATTGTTGATGCAGGCCTCAGTCCATCAGAATTAGTGGTCTACAAATATGAAGATCAAGGTGTTTCTACCTTGGAAGACGGTTTGTATGTATTGGAAAAAAATCTGAGAAAAAAGGCTTTTGTCAGTAAAATGGCCCGCTTCCTCAAAGCTTCAATCAAAGGTTGGAAGTATGCAGCAGATCATCCTGATGAAGCAGCAGATATTGTCCTTGAAAATGACGATACCGGTGCACAGACAGAAAAACATCAGCGTCGAATGATGCGTGAAATAAACAAGTTGGTTGGCAATCAGCCCCAGGGCATTGGTTACCTGATTCCAGCGGATTACAGGCGCACAGTCGATGTTCTGATGTCATCTGATTCCGATCCTGTGATCTCCAAAAAGCCTAAAGGCGCATGGACTCACTCTATCTGGAATGCTATGTAATTCCATTTCAATTTCTAGTTCGGAAGCAACGCAGTCTTGTGTTGCTTCCGGACTCTTTCCCAGCACTTGCTTAAGTTACAATACTCTCCCTTTAATATCAACTAAGTATCTTCTAACTCTATTTCTCTTCCATGTTCTCTGACAGCACCTTTTAACATTCTTATAGTATCCTTTCGTTGATGCTCTGGAAGTTCTGCTATCATCTCTTTACACTTTTCTGCATTTCCATTTAATGCATACCTCTGTAACACCTGCAGGGTTTCGTGCTGTTGCAAGTGTTCAGGGTGTTTCACTTGTCCATCTGGATGTGGAATGAGGATATGTCCTAACTCTTTATCTGCTTGTCTCTTCTCTGTAGCGTTCTCAAAGTTGTATTTGTGCATATCATACCTTCTTCCTTTTTTGATGTTTTTTACCTATCTGAGAAATGGTGTCACCCTCAAATGTACCGTTAAGCATCTGAGCACTATTATAGATACCATTTCCACCACCTTCGTTTTCCCAATCTTCTTCGTTTTGAAGAATATCGGTATTTATTTCTTCATCTTCTTCATCCCATTCATCGCCGATAATATCAATGCCGTGATCTATCGTTGGGAGTTTTCGTTTTTTTGATGTATCGTCTTTTATCATATTACTTTTCGTACTTATTTACAAAGCGTTCACATTTCTCGGCCACGCCTGGAATTAGAG
>OFJY01000046.1_pt1 | contig 9679 bp, 7 predicted proteins | sample 1540301 | NCBI WGS metagenome assembly OFJY01 (sample SAMEA104347369, study PRJEB22522) | marine metagenome | isolation source: seawater | reverse complement strand
CCGTAGAACGATCTGCTGTTGGAGAGATTAATGTGGTTCAAAAAATGATTGAGGTAGGCTCAGAACTAGGCGGCGAAGGAAATGGGGGAGTTATCCTGAAAGAAGCCCATCTGGGAAGGGATTCATTGGTAGGTTCAGCCATGGTATTAAATAGGATGGCACAGGATAATATACCCTTGAGTCAAATTCATGCAGCGTTGCCACAATTCTATATTGTAAAGGACAAGATTAATTTAGACGCAATTGAAAAGGATGCAGTTCTGGAGAAAGCCAAATCTGTTTTTACCGATGCAGAAGTAAATACGATCGACGGTGTAAAATTCACATGGGAGGATAGCTGGATTCATCTCCGAAGCTCAAATACAGAACCCATTATGCGCATCTATGCGGAAGGGTCATCAATACGGATTGCCCAAGGGCTTGTGGATAAAATCAAAAAAACCATTTTATGAAAACAAGCAGGATAAATATTTATTTCTAATCAGGTAAATTCTCAATATCAAATTGATAAAATAATTATGGAAACGTTTATACATAGAATTGATCAAGTGGGCGCTCAGGAAAGAGTTTCAAGGCTTTTTTCTCGAAGTATCAAAAAAGAATCTAAAATAGATGCTTTACATACTGTATTAAGTATGATTGATTTAACCACATTAGAAGGGAAAGATTCCCCGGGGAAAGTAAAACAACTTTGCTACAAAGCGGCCCATTTACATGATCAGTTCCCTAATTTGCCAACGGTGGCTGCTATTTGCGTTTATCCCACAATGGTGGCCATTGCAAAAAAAGCACTTGAAGGTACAGATATTAATGTTGCTTCTGTGGCCACAGCATTTCCAAGCGGAATGACACCTCTTGAGTATAAATTGAATGAAGTGAAAATGGTCGTTGCTGAAGGAGCAGATGAAGTGGATATGGTTATTTCAAGAGGGAAGTTTCTGGGCGGTGAATACAATTATGTAGCAGATGAAATTGCATCTGTAAAAGAAGCCTGTGGAAAGGCCCATTTGAAGGTCATTTTAGAGACAGGGGAATTGGTTACCTTGGATAATGTACGTTTAGCCAGTGATATTGCCATGAAATCCGGGGCTGATTTCATCAAAACATCAACAGGAAAAGTATCACCGGCAGCCACACCTCCTGTGGTGCTCATTATGTTAGAAGCCATTCGTGATTATTTTAAAAAAACAGGCAAAAAAATCGGGATGAAACCTGCTGGTGGTATTAGCAAAGCAAAATTGGCAATTCAATATTTGGTAATGATTAAAGAAACATTGGGGCAGGATTGGCTGCATGCTAACTTATTTCGATTCGGCGCCAGTTCTCTGGCCAATGATGTGTTGATGCAAATTGTTAAGCAGTCAACCGGCGTGTATCAATCAGCAAACTATTTCTCAATGGATTAAGGTAAATCAAAGATGGGTAAAAAAAGTAAAAATACAGATGTAAATCCAGATTGGTCATACAGTCCTGCTCTGGAAAGTACAGACCACGTTCGTATTCCCGCGACAAACGATCTTTTTATCGATGGAAAATTTATTCCACCCATAAAGGGTAATTATTTCAAAACGATCAATCCTGCGAATGAAGAAAAATTGGCGGATGTAGCGGAAGCAGATAATAAAGATGTGGATAAAGCAGTCAAAGCTGCCAGAAAAGCTTACAACAATGTTTGGTCTAAAATGGATCCTTCCGAAAGAGGGAAATATATTTATCGTATTGCCCGATTAATCCAGGAGCGTGCCCGTGAGTTTTCGGTTATTGAAACCATGGATGGCGGGAAACCGATTCGGGAATCCAGGGATATTGATATTCCATTGGTATCGGCTCATTTCTTTTATTATGCAGGATGGGCTGATAAACTGGAATATGCATTTCCCGGTAAAAAAGCAGTACCCGTCGGTGTAGCCGCGCAAATTATCCCGTGGAATTTCCCTTTATTAATGGCAGCGTGGAAAATCGCACCTGCATTGGCGACGGGGAATACAGTTATTTTAAAACCAGCTGAAACAACGCCCTTAACAGCCATGAAATTGGCGGAAATAATTCAAGAAGCAGACTTACCACCCGGCGTTGTGAACATTATTAATGGTGCTGGCAAAACCGGTCGTGCCATGGTAGAACATCCTGATGTGAATAAAATTGCCTTCACTGGATCAACAGATGTTGGGAAACTGATAATGCATTCGGTAGCAGGTACGGGAAAAAAATACACGCTGGAACTGGGCGGAAAAGCGGCTAATATTATTTTTGAAGATGCAGCGATTGATCAAGCAGTAGAAGGCATTATTGATGGAATCTTTTTTAATCAAGGACATGTGTGTTGTGCTGGATCGCGATTATTTGTTCAAGAAAGTGTGGCTGAAACAGTCATATCAAAATTGAAAGACAGAATGGAATCCTTAATTGTGGGTGATCCACTGGACAAAAATACAGATATCGGTGCTATCAATTCAAAAATGCAGTTAGATAAAATTAAAATGTATGTGGATATTGGCAAAAAAGAAGGCGCCTCAATTCACCAATCATCGTGTAGATTACCTGAAAAAGGATATTGGTATGCACCGACCATTTTTACAGATGTAAGCCAATCTCATCGCATTGTACAGGAAGAAATATTTGGTCCTGTTTTGGCAATTCAAACATTCAGAACGGTAGATGAAGTGATCACCAAAGCGAACAATACACCTTATGGACTCTCCGGAGGTGTGTGGACGGATAAAGGTGCGAAAATATTTCAATTATCCAAAGCCATTCGTTCTGGTGTATTATGGGCGAATACATTTAATAAGTTTGATCCGACATCACCATTCGGTGGGTATAAAGAAAGCGGCATGGGTCGCGAAGGCGGATTAGAAGGATTAATGCCTTATGTTAATCTGGTTTAGCGGGAGTAATAACGATGAGTAAACGAGAAGATATTAAAAAAACATATAAACTGTATATTGGCGGAAAATTTCCCAGAACAGAATCGGGACGTTACATCAAATGGACTGATCAAAAACAATCGACCCAAGTGAATATTTGTCGTGGCTCCAGAAAAGATTTCAGGAATGCTGTGGTTGCAGCCCGGAGTGCATTTCCCGGTTGGTGCTCAAAAACAGCTTATAATCGAAGTCAGATTTTATATAGAATCGGAGAAATGCTGGAAGGCAGACGCAGTCAATTTTTGGATGAGTTGATGCTCCAGGGTTCTTCGAAAAAAGTAGCCGAAAAAGAAATCAACCAATCCATTCACCGTTTAATATACTATGCGGGCTGGGCGGATAAATATCAGCAAATATTCAGCCGAGTCAATCCTGTGGCTCTGCCCTATTTCAATTTTTCCTATCCAGAGCCGACGGGAGTAGTTTCAGCTATCGCACCAAATGACTCATCTTTAATCGGGTTGATCTCAATCGTTGCACCCATCATAGCCGGAGGAAATACGGTTGTAGTATTGGCATCAGAAGAAAATCCGTTGTGTTCCATTACATTTGCAGAAGTGCTACACACGTCAGATGTCCCCGGTGGCGTGGTAAATATATTGACAGGACATCGGTCAGAATTGTTAGAACAATTTTCGTCTCATATGGATGTGAATGCCATTGTGTATTGCGGCACTGAACCGGAAGAAATAAAACTCGTCCAAGAAAATGCTGCGTTAAACGTAAAACGGCCCATTATTTATTCTGACGAAAATTGGCTCGATAAAAATACCCAGGATCCATATCGAATTTTGAATACGTTAGAAACTAAAACAACATGGCATCCGGTAGGTGTATGAGTAAAACAGTTGAATATATACAATCAAAGTCCCAAGGAATAAATCCTACAGTTGGAATTATTCTGGGTTCTGGTTTAGGATCTTTCGTGAATGTTTTAGAAAACCCTATTTCATTATCCTATGATGAATTAGATGGATTTCCAGATGCGGGTGTTTCCGGGCATGAGGGAAAACTTCATTTAGGAAAAATTAATCATACCGAAATAGCCGTTCTTCAAGGACGTGCTCATTATTACGAAACGGGCGTTGTGGATGCCATGAAAATTCCCGTTCGTACGTTGGCCGGACTTGGGTGTGAATCACTGATTTTGACCAATGCCGCCGGCAGTTTAATGGAAGAAGCCCAGCCGGGAAGCGTAATGGCAATAACAGATCATATCAATTTTACAGGTGTAAATCCATTGTTTGGCGAAGGAAGTAATAACCGATTTGTGGATATGGCTGACGCGTACAATTCGGATATGCGTTCAAGATTCCATAAAATTGCAGATGATGAAAATATTAAACTTCACCAAGGTATTTATATTTGGTTTTGCGGTCCCAGTTTTGAAACACCGGCAGAAATTCGAGCAGCAAAAATGATGGGCGCCGATGCAGTGGGCATGTCCACGGTTCCGGAAGTAATATTAGCACGTCATGCAGGAATGAAAGTAGCCGCATTGTCTGTTATGACCAATATGGCTGCGGGCATGAGCGATGAAGTATTGAACCATGAATTAACAATGGAAAATGCTGATAAAGGGATTCAAGACTTGAAAATACTTCTCGTTCGTTTTTTAGAATCATATTCTTAAAACTCTACTCCAACTTAAAAATAAATAATAAGAAAATAACATGATAGAACCGACAGTCAAAAAAGGGCAGGAATACGAATTAACCATTGAATCGTTGGCGTACGGCGGAAAGGGAATTGCCAAAGTGGACGGCTTTGTTGTATTTGTGAAAAATGCCATTCCCGGGCAAAAAGTTCGTGCACTGGTTTATCGCAAACGGAAAGGTTTTGCAGAAGCCCGGCCGCTAGAGGTGTTGGTAGAATCATCGTTTAAGGTGGATGCTCCCTGCGAACATTTTGCATTTTGCGGCGGCTGTACATTCCAGCAGTTGGATTATGCAGAACAGGTGAATCAGAAAAAACAGCAAGTTGAAGATTTATTCAGACGCCAAGTTGGGATCGCTAATTTTTCTGTGGATAAAGTGATTGCCGCTGAAGAGCAATATCATTACAGGAATAAAATGGAATTTTCATTTTCCAACCGCCGCTGGACATTGCCTGATGAAGGCGATGATACAGAAAGAAGTTTTGCTTTAGGTCTTCATGTCCCCCGTCGTTATGATAAAATATTGAATATTAATGAATGTCACCTCCAACCAAAATTGGGTAATGAAATTCTCAATGCAGTGAAAGAAAAAGCGCGGGAATTAAAACTCAAGCCTTACGATGTAAAAACCCATAATGGATTTCTACGGCACTTGGTTATGCGTTTCGGACATAATACAGGCGATATGATGGTGAACTTGGTCACCAGTTATGAAAACCCGGAATTAATCCAACCGCTGGCTGATCATATCCATGAGACATTTCCCCAGATTACGTCCATTATTAATAATATCAACACAAAAAAAGCGGATATTGCCTTTGGAGAATATGAAACAATACTCTACGGGAATCCCACTATTACGGAAAAAATGGGTGATCTTACATTTGAAATTTCTGCCAATTCATTTTTTCAAACCAACACAAATCAGGGGGCACATCTTTATCAGGAAGCTTTGGATGGCGCCGAACTTACAGGAAAAGAAATTGTGTATGATCTGTATTGCGGTACAGGGTCTATTTCACTCTCTCTTGCGCAAAAAGCAAAAGAAGTCCATGGGTTTGAACTGATTACGTCTTCTGTTGAAGACGCTACTCGCAATGCAATCACAAATTTGATAACCAATGTACGTTTTCATAAGGCAAATTTGGATTTCTTTTTCAAAAAAGGGTCCAGACGTAAAAAAATACCTGATCCGGATGTTATTATTGTTGATCCGCCGCGAGCCGGTATGCATAAAGATATGGTAAGTGCTCTGCCAAAATTCGGAGCACAACGATTAGTGTATGTATCCTGTAATCCAACAACTCAAGCTCGGGATATAGTATTATTAATGGAAAATGGCTACACTCTCAAAAAGCTGTCAATGGTGGATATGTTTCCCCATACGCCTCATATTGAGACTGTTGGTGTTTTGGAAAAGAACTAATTCAATACTTATTTATTTCTAATAACTGACTTAAATTTTTCGTTATGCGTCGCTGGTTTCGATTACTGATACGTAACAGTTTCTTTCAAGTAGGCATGGGCATCTTTTTGGTCATGATTCTTGGCGGGCTGATTTTACGTACATTAGAGACAGGAGATATAGCTGAAGGAGAAGCACCGTTTTGGTGGGCAATCGTTACGATGACAACGGTTGGATATGGGGATTATGCACCATCAACTTCTGAAGGCAGAATATTTGCTGTATTGGTTATGTTTGCCGGCATATCGCTGACGGCTATGTTTACAGCTGTCATTTCGTCTATATTTGTCGCCAAAAGAATTAGAGAGGATAAAGGTTTGGAAAAAGTAAATGTAAAAAATCACATCATTCTTTGCGGTTGGAACAGAAACGCAGATAAAATAATTGACTCGATCCAGTATTTATCAGAAGGGCGCCGGAAGGATCTCGTTTTGATCAATGATTTGGATGAAGAAACAGCCACCCGCTTAAAGACGCGCTATCGAAATATTCATCTGCATTTTGTTGCGGGAGATTATACGAGCGAACAGATACTTCAACGCGCATCATTAGAAGCAGCAGATACAATTATAATAATCCCCAGCGATGTGGATGCAACGATTCAAAATCCGGATGAAAAAACGATTTTGGCCACTCTAACGATTAAGGGATTAGAACCGAATAAGCGATTAATTGCATATCTGTATAGTCGGGAAAACTTGACACATATTAAACGGGCCAATGCAGATGAAGTGGTCATTAGTGATGATTTTGGAGCATTTATGTTGGCATCTCATGTAATGGACCCTGGAATTCCCCAAATATTGAATCGCTTGTTGGACAATGTATCAGAAAATCGTTTCAAACGAGTGGATATCCCCAATGAATTTGTGGGACAATCGTTTGACAATCTATTTAATCACTTCAGAAATATAAACGGGTCACTGCTCGTAGGTCTTTTTTCTGAAGAAGAAAATCTGGGCATTGGAGAAATATTATCGGCTGACACTTCAGCTTTGGATGCTTTTATCGAACGCAAAATGAAAGAAGGTGGTATTTCATTACAAGAAGAAAGCAAAATCACAACTGTGATCAATCCAGATAAAAATTATAAAATAAAAGATGGCGAACGAGCCATAATTATACCTTGAGGTGCGTATGGATATAGGAGCATTAAAAGATTTTTCCATTTTTAAAGGATTGGATGAATCGGAAATAAAATTATTTGAAGATAAAATTTCGTCTGTAGATGTTTCCGAAGGGAATTGTTTCATAATTGAAGGAGATGTAGGTGATTCAATTTTTCTCTTGCTTGAGGGTGAAGTCGAAATCAATCAAGCGTTGACACTTTTCATGAATAAGAGTGATGCGGATAATAGAGAAAAAACGATCATAAAACTTTCCAGCGAAAGCAAACCACTCTTTGGTGAAATGTCCTTGTTTATTGAAGGCGACCAACGCACAGCTAGTGTAAAAGCATTATCAGATTGCAAACTGGCACAAATCATGAAAGAAGAGTTGTTTAAAGTATGTGATGCGCACCCCAATACTGGGTATAAAGTTATGCAAAATCTTTGCAGAACTCTTTGCGGAAATCTTGTAAAAGCCAATCAAAATGTATTAAAACTGACTACAGCTTTCAGTTTAATATTAGAAAGATAAATTATTTTTATATAGTATGATGGTACAGCTGGACAAAGTGTATTCTCCTTCATCGATTGAAGATAAGTGGTATCAGCACTGGCTGGACAATGATTATTTTCACGCTGAAGTCAATCCTGAAAAAGACCCCTACACGATTGTAATACCGCCACCCAATGTAACGGGTATGCTCACCATGGGCCATGTACTTAATAATACCATTCAGGACATCCTGATTCGAAAAGCACGCATGGAAGGAAAAGAAGCCTGTTGGATTCCCGGAACCGATCACGCATCCATTGCCACTGAAAGTAAAGTGGTACACATGCTCAAAGAACAAGGTATCGAAAAACACAGCCTTACCCGGGAAGAATTTTTGAAACACGCTTGGGAGTGGAAAGAAAAATATGGCGGAATAATAATTCAGCAATTGAAAAAGTTGGGCTGTTCTTGCGATTGGGAACGTGAACGGTTTACCATGGACGAAGGATATTCAAAAGCAGTTCTATCCGCATTTGTAAAATTATACGAAAAAGGATTAATCTATAAAGGCTACCGTCTTGTAAACTGGTGCCCTGTTTCCAAATCTGCAATCAGTGATGAAGAAGTCATCCACAAAGAAGTAAACGGTCATTTATGGCATTTTAAATATCCGATTAAGGACAGTGATGAATTCATGATTGTGGCCACTACGCGGCCGGAAACGATGCTGGGGGATACGGCTGTAGCAGTTCATCCCAAAGACGAACGATTTGCACATTTAGTCGGGAGAACGATTATACTACCATTGGTGGGTCGAGAGATTCCTGTCATTGCAGATGATTATGTAGATCCGGAATTTGGAACTGGTTGTGTAAAAGTTACACCAGCCCACGATCAAAATGACTTTGCCATGGGCGAACGCCATAATTTAGAATTTATCAACATTATGAATGATGATGCATCGTTAAATGAAAATGCCCCGGAAGCATACCAAAATCTTTCAAGGGAAGATGCCAGAAAAGCTGTCATAAAAGATTTAGATAATCTGTGTTTTCTCCATAAAATAGAAGACTATGTAAACAAAGTCGGTTTTTCAGAACGTGGAAATGTTCCCATCGAATTTTATATGTCCGAGCAGTGGTTCATGAAAATGAGCGAATTGGCCAAACCGGCAATGCAGGCAGTGTCCGACGGCAAAATCAACTTCCATCCGGCACATTGGGTTAAAACATATAACCACTGGATGGAAAATATTAAAGATTGGTGTATAAGCCGTCAGCTCTGGTGGGGGCACCAGATCCCGGTTTGGTATCATAAGGAAGATCCAAAGAAATTGCATGTATCTGTTGAAGGTCCGAATGATCCAGAAAATTGGATTCAGGATGAAGATGTGTTGGATACGTGGGCAAGCTCATGGCTGTGGCCAATGGCTGTTCATGACTGGCCGGAAGAAAGCGCCGAACTGGATTATTTTTATCCCACTGATGCTTTGGTCACAGGTCCAGATATTATTTTTTTCTGGGTAGCACGGATGATTATGACTGGGTATGAATTCAAAGAGGGCTTGCCATTTAAAGATGTGTATTTCACATCCATTCTTCGGGATGAAAAGGGTCGTAAGTTTAGTAAGTCTCTTGGGAATTCGCCCGATCCTTTTGAATTATTCGAAGAATATGGAACGGATGCTGTTCGATTTGGCACTATGCTCATGGCACCCCAGGGATTGGATGTTCTTTTTTCATCCACTCGATTGGAAGTGGGTCGGAATTTCATGAATAAACTGTGGAATGCGTCACGTTTTGTCCTTATGAATTTGGAAGATGGGCATGTACCGGACATTGATTTGGATTCAGAAGAATTGGATTTACCAGAACGTTGGATTTTAAGCAAATTGCAATCATCTGTTCAAAATTATAATCGCCAGCTGGATCGTTTTCATTTTAATGAAGCAGCTAAATTACTCTATGATTTTACATGGAATGATTTTTGTGATTGGTATATAGAAATTGCCAAAACCCGTTTTTATGG
>OFJY01000029.1_pt1 | contig 11742 bp, 10 predicted proteins | sample 1540301 | NCBI WGS metagenome assembly OFJY01 (sample SAMEA104347369, study PRJEB22522) | marine metagenome | isolation source: seawater | reverse complement strand
CCTTAGTCAAGTATAAAATCACAAAAAAAAAGTGATTTTTCAGTAATCCTAACAGTGCAGACCAACTTGGTCAAGCACAAAAATTACAAAAACAAATTAATTCTGCAGTAACCATATTGGTGCAGACCAAATTGGTCAAGCACAAAAATTACAAAAACAAATTAATTCTGCAGTAACTATATTGGTGCTGTCCACCTTAGTCAAGTATAAAATCACAAAAACGAATTAATTCTGCAGCAACCCTATTGGTGCTGTCCACCTTAGTCAAGTATAAAATCACACAAAAAAAGTGATTTTTCAGTAATCCTAACAGTGCAGACCAACTTGGTCAAGCACAAAAATTACAAAATCGAAGTGATTTTTCAGTAATCCTAACAGTGCTGATCACCGTGGTCAAGTATAAAATCACACAAAACGAATTAATTTTGCAGTAACCCTATCAGTTCGGAGTTCGTGGAGTGAATTCAACACTCCATGATTTGCCCCAAGACAGCAGGCAGAAATTTGAAATTCAAAATCCGCAAGGTCAACATTCCATTGCGTGTGGACTTGATGCGCCGCTGGTTGTTGAAATTAAAGGGCATGTTGGTTTTTATTGCGGCGGCATGAACAAATTTGCAAAAATCACTGTTACCGGACACGCCGGAGTTGGACTTGCCGAAAACATGATGTCCGGAAATATTCGTGTAACGGGCAATGCTTCCGAATCCGCAGGTGCAACCGCACATGGCGGTTTGTTGGTGATTGAAGGCAATGCTTCTTCGCGTTGCGGAATTTCGATGAAAGGGGTGGATATTGTCGTTGGCGGTTCGGTCGGTCATATGTCAGGATTTATGGCGCAAAGCGGAAACCTTGTGATTTGCGGTGCTGCAGGAGAAGCATTGGCCGATTCGATTTATGAAACCAAAATATTTGTGCGCGGTGAAGTTTCCGGTTTGGGAGCGGATTGCATTGAAAAAGAAATGACTCCGGAACATTTTTCAAAACTCTCCGAACTTTTAGAATCTTCCGGATTAAAAGCCAATCCCGCCGATTTTCGCCGTTACGGTTCGGCCCGCAAACTGTATAATTTTGATATTGATAATGCTGATGCCTACTAATTTGAAATGACAAAATTCACCGCACAAACTCATCCGCGCAAATCGGCAACTTTTGACGATTATACCTTGTCTGAAATCCGCAGAGCAGCAGCTACCGGAATTTATGATATTCGTGGAGGAGGTGCAAAACGACCATTGCCGGGACTCGATGATTTGCTGTTTCTTGGAGCATCCATGTCGCGTTATCCGCTCGAAGGTTATCGTGAAAACTGCGGAACTGATGTGGTTCTGGGAACACGATTTGCAAAAAATCCATTGCGCCTGAAAATTCCCATCACAATTGCCGGAATGAGTTTTGGTTCGTTGTCGGCGCAAGCCAAAGAAGCCCTGGGTCGAGGCGCAACCATCGCCGGAACTTCCACAACAACCGGAGACGGCGGCATGACTCCGGAAGAACGGGGGCAATCGGAAACGCTGATTTATCAATATCTGCCTTCACGCTACGGCATGAATCCGGATGATTTACGCAAAGCAGATGCAATTGAAGTTGTCGTCGGACAAGGCGCAAAACCCGGCGGCGGCGGTATGTTGCTGGGACAGAAAATTTCAGAACGTGTAGCGGAAATGCGTAATCTTCCGCAAGGCATTGATCAACGTTCAGCCTGTCGTCATCCGGATTGGACAGGGCCGGACGACTTGGAAATCAAAATCAGCGAATTGCGGGAAATTACAGATTGGGAGAAACCGATTTTTATCAAAATCGGCGGAGCGCGACCATATTACGACACCGCACTTTCTGTCAAAGCTGGAGCCGATGTGATTGTGATGGACGGAATGCAGGGCGGCACGGCGGCCACGCAGGAAGTTTTTATCGAACATGTCGGACAACCGACGCTTGCCTGCATTAGACCGGCGGTCAAAGCGTTGCAGGAATTGGGAATGCACCGGAAAGTACAGTTGATTGTTTCCGGAGGCATCCGGAATGGTGCCGATGTCGCAAAGGCTTTGGCATTGGGAGCGGATGCGGTTTCTATCGGAACCGCCGCATTGGTGGCGTTGGGAGACAACGATCCGGAACTGGAAGAGGAATATCGGAAACTCGGCACGACTGCCGGAGCTTATGACGACTGGCACGAAGGGCAGGATCCTGCAGGAATTTCCACCCAAGACCCGGAGTTATCCAAACGGCTTGATCCTGTTTTGGCAGGTCGGCGATTGGCGAATTATCTCAAGGTGATGACTCTTGAAGCACAGACCATCGCTCGTGCCTGCGGTAAAAGTCATGTCCACAATCTTGAACCGGAAGACTTGGTCGCCTTGACAGTGGAAGCCGCCGCAATGGCGCAAGTCCCCCTTTCCGGAACAGATTGGATTCCGGGAAAAAATCACGACTGAACTTTCATTGGCGGCAACGTTTCGCCTGTGCCGTTATGCTTTTCTGAAAAATTTTAGAAGGAAGGAACGTCGCCGCACACGTGGTGCGGCAACGTTTTTTCAGGTAGAGCTCAAATCTCTCACCGGATTCGGTGATAATCTAATCTCCTGAAACTGCTTTGGGCAGGTTTCCCTGCAGTTTTGCCACTTGCTCGTCATAGGTTCTGTTTTCAGACTTAATCTGCCAGATCTGCCAGCCAATCCAAAGAACCACCGCAATGATGGTCAATAAGACTTCCCCACCACTGAACGGGGACAAGGCAGCTACTTCTTTGACAGGAGTCCAGCTTTCTACTCCAGTACTCATAACACTCTCCATTAAAAGATTTAAGAGGAATAATTAGTTAGCTTCAGCCATTTCTGCGTCAACAATTGCCTGTCCGTCAGAAGCCATGGTTTCTTCTTCAAAATAATCCAGTCCTGCCAACTCAACCTCATGTGGAATTCGAAGCACGTTCAGAGCCTTCAAAATTCTGGCAACGATATAGGTCGGAATGAATCCCAGAACTACAAACATAATGATTGCGCCGCCAATTTGTCCCCATGGGGTGATCGTAACGGAACCGTCAGCCACAGCCGGGTAGCCCCAGAGCATGAAACCTGCAATGATCACTCCGAAAGAACCAGCGTAGCCGTGTACTGCAATAGCACCAACTGCATCGTCAATCTTGAACTTGCGCTCCACCCAGTAGTGGAGTTTGTAAGCGACCCATACTCCAGCAATACCAATCAGGAAGGCTTGCAGCGGGTGATAGAGGTCATTTCCGGCAGAAGCCGCAATGATACCACCCAGTCCACCGGAGAATGTCCAGAATGAATCTCCTTTGGAGAGCATATAACCTGCCAATAAACCGCCTGAAAGGGACATGAGGAAGTTGAACGTGATGGTACTTAATGTCGTTGGTGTGCCATAAATCGTGGTGGCAGTCCAAAGACCATTGAACTCTATGATGGGAACGTTACAGGCTGCATAGAAGCCCCAGAACCCCGTATAGATGATAAACAACCCGATGACCGCAAACCAGGGGTTGTGCGGAGGAATGTCACGGGGCGTACCATCCGGAGCAAATTTTCCGATGCGCGGTCCCAACACTGTCAGGATACCGAGGGCGGCACCACCACAGATGCCGTGAATTACGCCGGAAGCATAGGCATCGTGATATCCCCAATCTGTAACCATCCATCCGGATGCGCTCCAGCCCCAGGCAGCGGCAATCATCCAGGTTATAGAACCAACCAGGACGGCAAAAATAAGAAAGGCACCTGTACGAATGCGCTCTATGACCGCACCCGAAACAATTGAAGCAGCAGTCCACGAGAACAGGAGGAACGCTGCCCAGAACACACCCATAATGTGATCCTTGAAATTCGAACCCATTGTTAGATCCCATGGTAAAGCTGTTGTGCCTCCAACAACTTCTCCAAAAGGCCACTTTGGCAGTCCAAAGTAAATCCAGAATCCAAATAAGAACATCGTGACTGTAACCACTGGAATCAGCATCGCATTCTTCATCAAGGTGTGCATATGGTTTTTGACCCTGGACACACTGACTTCATACAAACAGAAGCCGATGTGTATCAGGAACATCAAAGGCACAGTGATCCAGTAATAGAACTCCACGAATATTTCGTTGAGAGCTGAGACTTCAACAGCCATATCATAACCCATATTACCTCCTATTTACTTCAGGTTATTAGCACTGACAGGTTTCATTACAGGGACAATCCCATACAAACAAACTGCCGGTGCGTTTCTTAAAATGCCCTCACTGAATTGTGAGGCTTTTGAAATCTACAAAAAAAAACAATATTTGTCAAGGAAAAAATAAATAAAACGCTTGACATCTTTTTTATCTTTATATACATTTTCAAAGCAGAACTTTACGGAGTGTAACCGTATAGTTTTTTAATATATAAGGGTGAGGGTTCAGTGCAAGTTCAAGGATTTCTTTGAATTCCGAATCTTCTTAGTTGCACTAATTTTATTTAAGGAGGACAGGTTACTATGATCAGATGCAATTTGTAAATATTAAAGAAATTTTCCATCTGAATGAGATGATGGTTAATTAAATCTAAATCAAAAAGTAACAAGGAGAAGAAATGTATATTATAAAGAGAACAGTTGGTGCCATTGTCGCAGGCATCATGCTCGCATTCAGCGCGGGCACAATAAGTGCTGCTGACAGCAGCTCACCCATTGTAATCCCGACACATAACTGGTCAAGCCAGGTGGTAATGGCTTACGTTATTGGTGGTATTTTTGAAAGCATGGGTAACAATGTTGAATACGTATCGGCAGACACTCAAGCAGTTTATGAGTCTATCCGCCAAGGTGACGTAACCATATCGCACGAAGTCTGGCAGTCGACTTTTGGTAAGTCGTTTTATGCGGCAATGGCAAAAGGCGGCATCATTGATGCTGGAAACCATGACACAGTTTCTCTGGAAGAAGTTGGTGTCCCGCAATGGGTAATCGACAAAGACCTATGCCCAGGCCTCCCAAATTGGGAAGCTTTGAAAAACTGTAAAGACGTGTTCGCAACCGTTGATTCCGGCGGCAAAGGGCGAATTCTAGACGGTCCTCAAAGCTGGCATGGCGTTGAATATACTGATCGTGTAGAAGCACTGTTAGGTGATGACTGGGTCGTTAAGTTTGCCGGTAGTGCGGATGCCTTATGGGCCGAACTTGCAGCTGCAAAGAAAGAAGGACGCGGTACTATCGTGTTCAACTGGACACCGAACTTCACCGATAAAGAAGGTTATGCCTTTATCGAGTGGCCAGCATACTATCTTGGTTGCAGAAAACAAGATGGTGGTGACAGCAAATGCGGTTCGCCAATCGGTTGGTTGAAGAAAGCCGCCAACTATAAGTTCCCGAAAACACACCCGGCAGCTTATACAGCGTTCTCCAGAATGTCATTTACTGCAGGCCATATTGGCGGAATGGCCGCACTGGTTGACATTGATAAAATGACCCATGCGGATGCTGCCACGGCGTGGCTGGCTGCGAACGAAGATGTCTGGAAGCCAATGATTGGAGTAGGTATGTAAAAACTTATAGATTTCTAATCTCTAACCCCCTCCCAGGTTGCAAAACTAGGAGGGGGTTTTTTTTTGGTTGTAGCTCGTTGTAGCTTATAGTAGGTTTTTAATCGTAAAATCGTGTTACTGTTAAAGACTAACCTTGAAATTAAATTTATGTCGTCTCCAGTTGAAGTAACCCAGAACAGACAACCTGTCATTCAGTGCGATTCTGTTTATAAAATATTTGGCGAGAATGCCAAAAAAATGCTCCAAGGCTCAAAAGGAAATGTGGATGCCAAAACGTTCCAAGACGCAGGTTGCATCGTCGGTGTCAATAATGCTTCTTTTGCAGTTCAAAAAGGTGACCTTTTGGTTGTAATGGGTTTGTCTGGCTCAGGTAAATCGACACTGCTTCGCTGTATATCTAGATTAACGGACGCTACTTCGGGCAATATTTATATAGACGGTGAAGACTTGTTGGGTATGAGCAATAAAAAGCTTATTGAGCTTCGGCGCAACAAAATGGGCATGGTCTTTCAGAGCTTTGCCCTATTACCTCACAAAACTGTACTAGAAAATATTGCGTTCCCCTTACAGATGAAAGGCAATAGTACAGAAGAGAGCATCAAAAGAGCTATGGAGATGGTCAAGCTTGTTGTTCTTGATGGAAGAGAAAATTATTTTCCAAGACAATTATCTGGTGGTCAGCAGCAACGTGTAGGGATTGCACGCTCTCTTGCAGTAGAACCTGATATTTGGTTCCTAGACGAACCGTTTTCTGCTCTTGATCCATTAATTCGTAAAGAAATGCAAGATGAATTTCTCCGGCTACAAGGTGTTTTAAAAAAAACCATATTATTTGTTACTCATGATTTTGATGAGGCTCTGCGCCTCGCTGACCGTATTGCCATAATGAAAGATGGGATTATCGAGCAATTAGATACACCCGCCAACATCGTTCTTAATCTAGCCACTGAGTACGTGCGTAAATTTACTGAAGATGTACCCAGGGAGAAGGTACTTAAAATTGAATCTGTGATGGATCCGATTGATAGCTCAGAAGAGCTAAGCGATCTACAAGTCTCTAAAGACGCAATAATCGAAACAGTTGCGGAAGCAGTGCTGAGTCAACAAAAACCTGTTGCGGTAACAGATGCGGATAACAATGTGGTTGGAGCGGTACACTCTTCCAAAGTGATTCATGTGTTGTTTGGCAGTAGGGCTGAAACGGAAAATAACGATTAATTCTACGACTATGAATCAGTTAACAAACCATCCCAAATTATTTCAATTTGTTGGTTTATTGGTTATTTTCGCCTTACTCTGCCTCTTTATCAACCCGTCAGAGAATAATATTTTTTGGCGTTTTCCTTCACTGATTGCAGGTCTTCCATACCTGATTAATGACTCGGTCGAGTACTTGATGTTCGACTGGTGGCCGATTCAGGTCTATGACCCCGAGATTGAAGAATTTGAGGAAAAACCGTTACTACAACAAGTGACGAGAGCCATCTCGGCGAGCATCCTTTTTTTAATTGGGTTAATTCGCGAAATTATTTTGGGCGGGGTTAAAACGATCGTTACTTTTACGAGCTGGGATTTTGTTAGTGAAAACAAGTGGGCCCGTTGGCCAGCATTGCCCTGGACGGTCGTTGCCAGCGGCGCAATTCTTTTAGGCTATAAGCTCCAGGGCAAAGGCCTTGCGATGCTGGCAGGCTTTTCGACCATATACATTGCCGTTTTCGGTCAATGGGAGCCGTCCATGCAAACGCTCTCATTCGTACTGTTCGCAGCGCCCGTTTCTTTTATTTTAGGCTTAGCTCTGGGTATCTGGGCGTACAAAAATCGGAAAGTCGAACTAACACTGAATCCTTTCCTTAACGTCATGCAGATCGTGCCGCAATTTTCCTATTTGGTGCCGGTGATGGTATTTTTTGGAATTGGCGATCATGCGGGTGCCATTGCGACCATTATTTTTGCCACCCCCCCGATGGTGCGTCTGACAGTGTTGGGGCTGAAAAGGGTGTCGCCGGAAGTTTTGGAAGCAGGCATGATGAGCGGCTGCAGTAATTTTCAACTCATGTATAAAGTATTAATTCCAACAGCGAGGCGCGATATTTTAATTGGCGTCAACCAGGTCATCATGCAGTGCTTGGCCATGGCGGTGATTGCCTCTTTTATTGGCGCTAAGGGTTTGGGTTTCAATTTATTGCTTTCACTGAATGGGCTCAGAATTGGGCAGGCAATAGAACAAGGTATTTGTATTGTGCTGATCGCGGTGGTTTTAGATCGAATGTCTCTTGCTTGGGCAAACAAACAAACGGATTATTTTGCTGATCTTACTTTTTTTAAGCGCCACAAATATTCATTGATGTTCCTCGTGATTGTTGTAGCAGGCATTGTACTCGCCTACATTGGCACGTTCTTTTTTCGAGAAGGTTTTAACTATTTGTATATTGTGCCGCACAACAAAGGCATCTCGATTGACGATACTTTGCAAAATGGCGTTGATTGGATATGGGATACCTTCTTCTTCACATTAAAAGGGTTTAATGTATTTTTGATTCAGCAGATCCTGATGCCGATGAAAGCTGCGTATCTCAGTATGCCGGTTGTTGCAACGCTTGCTTTAACCATGGGCGTTGGTTACATCATCGGCGGAATACGATCGGCAGCAATTGTTGGCGGATTTATTTTGTTTATCGCTTTGACAGAATGGTGGGATAGAGCCCTTATTACGATGTACTTAATGAGCTTTGCAGTCATTGTGTCATCCATTATTGGCGTTACGGTGGGAACTTTATGTGCGCAAAATTCGTATTCCGCAAAATTCATTTTATTGGTTTGTGATACGTTTCAAACTTTTCCATCCTTTATATATTTGATTCCCGTGATTATGCTTTTTGGCGTAACCGATACCTCCGTATTAATCGCAGTTATTGTCTATGCCACGGTTCCTGCTACCCGTTATACCGTGGAAGGACTGCGCAGTGTGTCGCCAGATTTGCATGATGCGGGCTCAATGTCAGGTGTCAATCGACTGCAAAGATGGATCAAAATTGAATTGCCCATGTCTTTTCCACACATGGCGTTGGGCGTTAATCAAACCGTCGTGTTTGCGTTATCCATGATCATCATTGGCGCGATGATTGGTACCGATGATCTTGGACAATTTATTTTGAAAGCTTTATCCGATAAAAATGGCACAGGCAATGGATTAACACTGGGCCTGTGTGTGGCTTTCATTGGTCTGGCCGCTGATCAAGTGATACGAACTTGGGCAAACGAAAGAAAACAAATTTTAGATATTAGCTAAAACTACCCTTCTTTTCTTCGGTTGAAGCCATTAATTGACATCCAACCCAACAGCAATTGTAACAAAAAATTACATCTATTTTAGCTGGTGTCTTTTATTCGGTTTAAATACGCCCACTACTCTAATCTTTTCCGTGGCTGGAAGCAGTGGACGATTCAATGTAATTCTATCTGGGAGAGAGGAGTAGCAGGAATGCCCTATGGAATTCTCTAGCTTTGGGAGTTGTGATAAAGGTTGTCAATCCGGAGATGTACTTGAAAGACAAAACAATAAAAATAATTGGCCGGGGAACAGCAGGTTCGTATTAGAGAATTGCTGCACAATTCACAAAAGTGTCACAGCATACAACACTGCTCTGCGGTGTGGTAGTAAATTAAATTCATTCAGTTAGAATTGTAAGTATTTCGATGATTAACCTAAACAGAAATTGTCATGAATAATCGAGTAGCAGTTATTGGTGCGGGACCCAGCGGTTTAGCACAATTAAGGTCTTTTCAATCGGCTGCAGAAAAAGGCGCTGAAGTTCCGGAAATTGTATGTTTTGAACGGCAGGAAGACTGGGGTGGACTGTGGAATTATACCTGGCGTACCGGACTTGATGAATATGCAGAACCGGTTCATTCCAGCATGTACCGCTATCTGTGGTCAAACGGCCCAAAGGAGTGTTTGGAATTTGCGGATTACTCCTTTGAAGAACATTTTGGACGCACTATTGCTTCATATCCTCCACGTGAAGTTCTTTTCGACTACATCATAGGGCGTGTTGAAAAAGCCGGTGTCAGGAAGCAAATCCGTTTTCGTACCACAATCCGTGAGGTTTATTATTCAGTAAAGTCAGGCCGCTTTACCTTAACTGCACATAATCTAGTGGACGACACGGTTTACTCTGAGGAATTTGATAATGTGGTGGTGGCTTCAGGGCATTTTACTACGCCGAATGTGCCAAGTTTTGATGGAATAGAAACTTTCAACGGTCGTGTGCTACACGCACATGACTTTCGGGATGCGCTTGAATTTAAGGGAAAAAATCTCTTGCTCATCGGCACCAGTTATTCTGCGGAAGACATCGGTTCCCAATGTTATAAATATGGTGCAAAGTCCATTACCTGCAGTTATCGAACCGCTCCGATGGGATTTCACTGGCCGGATAACTGGGAAGAAGTCCCTCTGCTGAAGAAGGTTGATAAAAATACATGTACCTTTAAGGATGGCTCAAGTAAGGAGATTGACGCGATCATTATGTGTACGGGCTATCTGCATTACTTCCCTTTTCTTCCGGATAGTCTGCGCTTGAAAACGGATAACCGTCTCTGGCCTTTGAACCTCTATAAAGGTGTATTTTGGGAAGACAATCCAAAACTGATGTACCTAGGAATGCAGGATCAGTTCTACACTTTTAACATGTTTGACGCACAGGCCTGGTACACCAGAGATTACATGCTGGGACGCATCAATTTGCCTTCAAAAGAGGAGATGAGAAACCACAGTCAGGCCTGGAGAGAACGGGAAGAGAAACTTGAGAACGATGAACAGATGATCTGGTTCCAGGGAGATTATGTGAAAGAGTTAATCTCCGAAACGGACTATCCGAGTTTTGATGTGGAGGGAGTAAACAAGACCTTCATGGAATGGGAACACCAAAAGCATGAGGACATTATGGATTTCCGGAACCATGCCTACCGCTCCTTGATTACCGGGAATATGCAGCCAGTCCATCATACTCCCTGGATGGAAGCTATGGATGATTCCATGGAATCATACCTGGAAAACAAGTAAGAGTGAAAAACAGCCTGTACAGGGACTCTCTAACGTTCAGTATTCCTCCTGGAGAGTACCGGAAACAGCCAGAGTACACAGGCAAAGGTCCAAACTATACTTCCAATGGTGGAAAGATAATCTTCGCTGCGGATGCCCGCCATAATAAAAATCAGTCCCGAGATGAAGAAACAAATCAGGCCAATTAGTTCAAAATAAAATATTTTCATTGCATTAATTTATGAAGGACTCTGTACGAATAGAGAATTGATTGAAAATATCACCAAACCGGCCCAAATCAGTCCGAACGTGATGCTGTGAGTTGGCGTGAACGGTTCATGGTAAAGATACACACCAATTAAGAGTTGGATAGATGGAGTCATGTATTGAATAAAACCCAGGGTAGTATAACGAAGTCGTTTTCCGGCATTTGTGAACCAGAGCAGTGGTAGTGAGGTGACCACGCCTGCACCGACTAAAAAAAACACAATTCTCCAATCTCCTCCAATATTCTCTGTACCATCTACATTCAAAACCACTATCATAACTGCTGCGAAAGGAGCAAGCAGTACTGTCTCCATCAACAGACCCACCAATGGTTTTACTGGTATCATTTTGCGTAATAAACCGTAAAAAGAAAAGGTGAATGCCAACGATAGAGCAATCCAGGGGAGTGAGTCAAAATCCCAGAGAAAATTCAAAACGCCCAAAGCAGCCATTCCAAGTGCTAAACTTTGCCAATAATTGAGGCGTTCCTTCAAAAAAATTGCTCCCAATAAAACATTAAACAAGGGATTGATAAAATATCCCAAACTGGTTTCGACGATTTGATTCGTGTTTACACCATAAATATAAATAAACCAGTTTACTCCCAGGAGCACTGTTGTTCCCAGGAGCATCCATATATATTTTGGGGTCTTCAGTAAATCCCGAAATTCCCCCAAACGCTTCTGAACTGCCAGCAACCACACTAGGAAAAGCACGGACCAAACCATTCGGTGTGCTAAAATTTCTAACGACGGCACGGTGTCAAGAAGTTTCCAGTCAATGGGAAGAAAACCCCATGCGCTAAATGCCAACAGGGCATATCCGATTCCACTTTGTCCTTCCGTATGCTGAGAATTAATAAAATTACTCAAGTAGTAATTTAAGTTTCAGGATTCATGTTTCAGT
>OFJY01000027.1_pt1 | contig 11893 bp, 5 predicted proteins | sample 1540301 | NCBI WGS metagenome assembly OFJY01 (sample SAMEA104347369, study PRJEB22522) | marine metagenome | isolation source: seawater | reverse complement strand
AGTCAGGAGTCCCATCCCAAGAACGTTATACAATTGAAGGCGCCGGTTCGGGCGATTTGTATGCTAAACCCTATTTGCGTGATGAATCATCATTTTACGGTAATACTGAATTGCGAAATCATTATCATTTGCCAGGCGATGCAAACTTGAGGGGTTATTATGGAGAAGGGTTAGCTGGCGCTGAATCTGTCATTGCAAATTCGTTTGAACTATTTTATAAACCATCCTTCAAGCCAATGAATATTGAATTAGCTGTTTTTGTAGATGACGGTTGGGTCTGGGGTAGTAAATATGCCCAAGGAGATGAAGGGTTTAAGGGCGATTATCTTATTGATGCTGGGTTAGGATTACGATTAAGTAAAAAAATATTAGGTAAAAAATTCTATATAAGAGTGGATGCGCCTTTGTTTGTAAAAGATGTGAGTGATGCGAATGAAGGAATCCGTTTTAATACTGACAAATGGCTATTCAGTTTTTCAAAAGGGATCTAATAAAACGATCGATTCTTCTCTTGGGAATGATTATTGCATTTTCGTGTGATGACCGTATACCTCAAGATTTTCAAAAAGCATATATTGCTCTCCAAGGTCAGGATCGAATTGCAGTAGTAGACATTAATGCTGGGGAAGTAGAGCATTATGTTGATGTTGACTTTACCAATGCCGGCGATATGCCCCACTATATTGTAATTGACGAAACACATCATTATTGGTATTGCACACTCATTGCCAATGGAACTATTCTGAAATTTGATTTAAAGACGGATGAATTGGTGGACTCTGTTTTCGTTGGCAATATGCCGGCGTTAATGGAATTGGATGAGCAAAGAGAATATCTATATGTTTCCCGTTTCATGCCCATGATGGGAATGAGCACAGCTTCGCAACTTGTTCACAAAATCGATGTTCAATCCATGACGATCGTTGGCACAGTCAATGTGGGTGCTGATTCTCCCCATGGCATTGCGTTAAGTTCAGATGGAAATACACTTTGGGCAGCCAGCAATCAGGCATCGCACTTTTTCAAAATTGATACAGATCGATTTGGCGATTCTACTTATCAACCACAGAATTTTCGAATTGGTTCGAATGTGCCATCATCTTATGAAATTAATGATGGTTTTTACAACGCCTTGGAGCTTGAATTAAGCCACGATGATACAAAATTGTATATCAGCTGTTCCAATACCAACGAAATTAGGGTTTTTGATACGACCACGGGAGATAGTTTGGATACATTTCCTGTCGGTATGATGCCTTGGCATTTTCAGCTTTCTAAAGATGATTCGCAATTATTTGTTGTAAACCGAATGGGAAATAGTATTACTGTAATGAATATTCTTTCTGGAGAAACATCTACAATTGACGATATGTCCATAGATTTGTTACATGGCTGTGCTTTGTCCGGCAATGATAATTTATTGGTCGTAACTTCACCCGGAAGTGGAAATGCGTATGTTTATGATACAGAAGATGAGTCACTATTACACACAATCAAATTTAGTAATGACAGCACAACAGATCCAATGCCAACTGGGGTGGCAATCGTTCAATAGACTCATTATTTCAGTTATGTTTTTTATCTTTGCTATGTCATGCGATGATTTAGGTAAAAAACAACCTCTCCCGGAACGACCCATCCAAACAACGTTCAACGTTGAAGATTTCAGCTCTGCAACTGATTGCCAAAATTGTCATCCCAATCATTATGAAGAATGGTCTGCATCCATGCACGCATATTCTACGCAAGATCCAGTATGGTTTAAACTGCAACAAAATGCTCATAATTCTCATGCAGCTAAAGGTGTGGAATTGGGTGACTTTTGCGTGCAATGTCACAGTCCCATAGCTGCATTGACGGATGCAATAACAGATCATGAAAATTTAACACCTGAAGTCATAAGTACATTTCTTCCTCAAATTCAGGAAGGTGTAACCTGCGATGTGTGCCATACAACAACTCATTTACCGAAAACCACGGATATACAGCCAACTGAACAAAAGTTTGAAACGGTAGATTTTAAAATGTTTACTGATGGTACACGATATGGCACTTTAAATGATCCACAGGAAAATGATTTTCATTCTTCTGAATACCATCCCGGTTACGATAAATCAGAATTTTGCCAAAATTGTCATAATTTGACCGTAGATGGGTTAGAAGCAGAAGTAACTCAATTTGAATGGGAAGCATCAGCATTCGAAGCAATGGGAACTGAATGTCAAACGTGCCATATGCCCATATATGAAGGTCAGGCAGCACTCGGAGGCCCATATCGTAATAATCTGCATCGGCATTATTTCCCGGGAATTGGCGCACAATTGAATTCAAGTTCTCCTGATTTTGGATTAGTTACAGCTATCGAGGATTTATTAGTAGAATCTGCGGAAGTGAATTTTTTTGAACTGATTCCAGATTCAATTGATGGTACATCTCCTTTAAATTTTAAATTAATCGTCAGTAATAATGTCGGTCATAATTTCCCATCCGGTACAACCTTCACCCGTCAACTTTGGCTGGAAATCATTTCTGTACTAGGAAATGACACAATTATGACATCTGGATTAATGGATTCGAATGGGGACATTGCCGATTTTTATGTGGATCCGGACAGAATTATTGATTCGCAGCTACATGTTTTTAATACGGTATTGTATAATGCTGAAGGAGATTCAGGGCTACTGAAAGTAGGTGTGGAAGACATGGCTTGGAAGAGTGATTATACATTACCCGTGAGCGGTTCGAAAACGGTTAATTATTTTATAGAAATTCCAAATGGACAAACGGGAAACCTTACAATCGCTGCCCGGCTTCGTTTTCGTTCTTTTCCGCCATTTTATTTACGCTATTTAGGTTTGCCAACAGAAGCGGAACGATTAAAAATATTTGATGTGGATGAAGTGGTTGCTAACTCAATAGTTAGATGAAAAATATATTTTCATTATTTCTAATATCCAGTTTCATATTCGCACAAGGTTATATCCGTGATGTAAGTCCTTTTACAATGAGTATTGATGGAAATGAAGTTCAGCAACCATTTACCGGCGGACTAAACCAACCCGATCCTCGCTTTATTGATTGGAATGAGGATGGTATTCTGGATTGTTTTATAAATGATCGTGATGGCTATTTACAATTATGGGAAGGAGTGGCTACTGAAATTCCCGATACTGGATTTTATCTTCCGCAATTCGAGTTAATTACCAAATCGTTTCAGGATATCAATGTAGGCACATGGTTTGCTTTTCATGATTTTGATGGTGATGGTGATCAAGACTTGTTGAGTCATACAGCAAATACAGATAATGTGAGTTATTGGTCAAATGAAAATGGTGATTTTGAGCTTATTACAAATGAACTTATGGATATTAATAATCTACCTGTTTATGGAGGGTTGATCGTGATTCCCGCGATTGGGGATATTGATGATGACGGTCATACGGATTATTTTGTCGGCGATATTTCCGGCCGTTTAACCTATTACAAAGGCCATAGCTTTTCCAATGGTATTCCCCAATTTGAATTCATAACAAGTGCGTTTGAAGATATTCAGATTGTATGGACTCCGGGCCGACACGGTGCAAATGCAGTTGAGTTTTATGATTTGGACAATGACAATGACTTAGATTTGATTTGGGGTGATTTCTATCAACCGGGATTATTTTATCTGGAAAATTATGGAACCTCTGCCAACCCGAAATTTGAAGATTCATTAATGGTGACTGATTTTCCTCAAGGAACAGGTTTTGAATCCACGGGTCATAATATTGCCCGGGTTGCTGATTTTGATTTTGACGGAGATGGTGATCTAGTGGTGGGTGTATTGTCTGGCGCCTACGGAACGGAATATTTAAATAATCTCTACTACTTCCAAAATAATGGCACAGCAGAAAGCTGGGATTTTGAAATGGTGACTTCTAGGCTGCTGCCCGGGTTGGATTTTATTTCGGGAAGCCATCCTGTTGTTTCAAAAATGTGTATTTGGGATCAATTGAGAATTTGGGTTGGAAATGAATTCAATCCGGAAAATACTGCATGGTCGGGTGGTTTATATACTTTGGAAGCGGATGGATTTACGGATAATTATTTATCGTTGAATCATGAATCCATATTTCAATTAGGGTCAAACCTTGCTCCCAGTGTAATGGTGAATCCATTTAATACTTACCCTCCAAATGAGTCGCGACATGATTTGTTTATAGGTGATTTTAACGGTACACTTCACAAAATAGAAGAGAATTATGGTCAAAATCAATGCTCTTTTACCGAACCGGAACCTGATTTTTTAAATATAGATTTGAGCGGTCGATCTACACCTTCCTTTGGTGATATTGACCAGGACGGTGATGATGATATGGCAGTGGGGGATAAGGATGGAATAATTCACATATACTGGAATCAAGGCAATGCTGATTCTGCTAATTTTGATTCAACGTCGTATCTGAATATTGATATTGGCGATAATGCATCTCCTTGTGTGTTAGAGAATGGCCATATTCTTGCAGGAAATGAAATAGGAGAGTTGTATGAAATTACGTATTATGACAGCGAAGAATTGGTTGCAATCTTGAGGACTGATATCCCGTACATGGGTAGGGATCTTGCTCCGGCAGCATATTACACATTCGGTCAAAGTGAGCCGGATTTGATATTCGGTACTCATGCAGGCGGACTACAGTATTTTCGTTACGATTCAGCTGCAGTTGGAATTGAGGATGAATTTTTACCCACTTCATTCACTGTAAGTCAACCCTATCCCAATCCATTCAATAACCAATTTTCATTTTCTATTATTATACAGAAGCGTAAGATAGTAGACATTCGGCTAATAGATATAATGGGACGAAATGTTCAAAATATTTTCAATGGAGTATTGTCAATTGGTAAACGGGATTTCAGTGTAAAAACGAATCTGCCAACTGGAACATATATCCTTAAAACCCAATCAAATGAGCAAACACAAATTCGAAAAATTGTCTTACTAAAATAATGTGTGCTCTTGCTCACAATTTATTGACGATAAAGTTTATTGAATTGAATATCAATTCTCTATGAGTAAATTCTTGAGTATTTTCGTTTCCAATATAATGGCATTTAATTACCATCTTATTTTTCACCTTATGAGGAGGCATGCATGTCTTTCGCTAAAAGATTGAGACGCTTCACACTATTGATTTTTGGTATTTCTCTCGTGACAGCTCAAAGTCGAGATGAAGTTATAGAACTAACCCATCCCATTACGGGGTCAATGGTCGACACAAATTTTGTTGATGTTGAAGTAGCTATCGCTGATTTTTTTACTGTCGGAAATCCAGGTTGCGCAGATTGTGATGGTTATATCCAAATTACAATGGATGGTACAGCAGCCGGCCAGATGACATCAGATACTGCTGTAACTGTTACCGGCCTTGCAGAAGGTTCTCATTTTATCGGAATTGAAGCTCTGGATCCCTCTGGGGTCAGTTTTTCTCCAGTTGTTTATGATTCAGCAACCTTTACTGTGGATATGGCTTCTGTCCCCAATATTTGTCCCGCTCGCAATTTGTCAGTGGTCGCAGGTGATGCACGTAATTTTCTTAATTGGTCTGGCCCCATAGCCATGTCCAATCTGAATCCTTTTCCAGCAGCGCCACAATCAGTGAATTACCATACAGGCAGCACAGACGGTTCAACGCTAATACAAAATAGTTTAATGATGGCTCATGGTGGTGATTCTGGTAGCAAAGAAGCCGGCTGGGCTATATTTGATTTGTCAGGTATGAATCCCAATTTAGAAGTGGATTCCATTATTTTTAATTATTATGTTAATGCAACTAATTGGCCCTATTGGAGCGCAACAGCTGTAAATGTAAATCCGCTTACTGCAACCGCTTCAGATTTGCATACTGAAATACTTGCAGGCTCCGATGCAGCAACAGCTTATCTTTATCGTAATGAACCTTCTGCTCATGCTCCCGGTTGGTATTCGTATGCGTTGATTAATGGTGCGAATGATGATCTGGAAGATGATATACCGCAGGGTTATTTCATTATTGGTGTAGTCGATCGCGATGGTTCAACAACATATTTTTTGGATTTTGATGGCTGGAATGAAGCCAATCCGCCCAGTATTGATATTCACTGGAGTGCTCCAGGCGGCAGACAGGGCGTGTATCATGCACCTGCTATTGCTGATATACCTTATAGTGAAGATGATATCATGGCCTATAAAAATGCGGTCAGCGAAGGTTTAACGCCACCCACAGCTTTGGCGGGTATTGGTGCTTATGAAACTGAAAGTTATCCTAATGCATCTCCACGTGAAGTCATTGAAGGCTGCGGTGATTTTCAAAACTACTCTGTCTATACTTCGGATGGAACAGAAGTTGCAACAACGGATACGAATTATTATTTGCATGAAAACCTTACCAACGGAACAGAGTATTGCTACAATATCGTGGCAAATTATACTGAAGGAGCTTCATCTGCCACAGCCACTGTCTGTGCGACTCCGGAAACATTTATACCCGATGGTATCACGAATCTCAATGCTGTTGGCCTGGATGAAGAAATTGCCTTGTCATGGACAGACCCATCTGTACCCCAATATACATTCTATGAGAATTTCAACAGTGGTATCCCGGCAACATGGACAGTCACAGACAATAATAGTTCTGGTATTGTTTGGGAAGCTTCGGATATTGGACCGGGTGGATATAATCTGGATGATTATGATGGGCTTTTTGCTATTATAACTTCATATAGTAATACTTTTCCAAATAGTGATCTCATTTCACCCAGTATTGATTTAAGTAATTATTCATCTGCTACTTTATATTACAATTTTAATTATCAGGACTTTGCTTTGAATCCTACAGATAGCGGGTTGGTGTATATTTCAGGAGATGGCGGGTCAACATGGACACTGATGAATGCTTATGGTGCAGCTGATACACCTCCAGGAGGTATCAATGCTATATTACCAGATTCAGCTTCTTTGAATAGCGTTGTTGGCAGTTCTGACGTAAAAATAAAATTTCATTATGAAGTTGAATCGGGAGAATCCTGGTTCTTTTCAGTAGATGATATTATTGTTATCGGTACGGATACATCCGGCTCACGAGACATGACAGGTTCTACCGTTGCAACTACTGATACATATATTCTTGGAAATACCCACACGATGGAATTTTCAATCAATATACAGGCTCCTGATTTTGCATATAGTGATTCGCTCGCTTTAACTTTTCCAGCAGGTGTTACAGTGCTTGACGCAGGTCCCGAATTTTTGGGATTCGGTGGTGAGCCTTATGGCCCTGAACCATTTAATGGAATCAATGGTCAAACAATTTCTTGGGGAACAAATGCTGATGACGGTGCGGGTGGTATATTTGGTTCTCTTACCGTATGGGCTACGTTATCCTTCGACAGTACTTTATCCGGACCGTTGGCAGCCAGCTACCATGTGTCTGATGATTGGTATTATACACCTGTGGATATTGACGGAAACTTCACGATAAATCAGCGCAACCTGACCGATGGTGACTTACTGGGTTATAATGTATATGTTGATGGAAGTTCAACACCTCATAACACATCCATAATTGAGGGGAATAATTATGTTGCTGACGATTTGACAAATGGTCAGGTTTACACAGTGGGTGTTACAGCAGTATATTATCCGGATTATGAAAGTTCTCCATTGGAAGCAACAGCTACTCCCACATGGCTTTATGGTGATATTACCGGAATTATTTCAGACCCAAATGGCAATTTGCTTGACAGTGCCATTGTCCGCACTGGTACCTTTATTGATACTACTGGCAGTGACGGTGTGTATCTATTAAATAATCTGGAGCCGGGCGAACATACAGTATCAGTTATGCGTTCTGATTTTGAAGGCGATGCTGAAGATGTTACAGTTCTGGCGCAAGCCGTAGCTGTCTCTCAAGATTTTGTATTAACTCCAACATTGGCTAGAGCCAATGGATTGGAAGCATCTGCAGGTGATCATCAAATAGATCTTATTTGGAATAAACCTGGGGCCGGTGGTGCGTATGATCTTTTATATTACGATGATAATCTTGAAGCACAAATTGGCTGCGGCGGCGGATGTGAGTTCGGTGTACGTTTTACACCTTTGGGCTATCCTGCAGCTTTAACGACATTACTTATCACTGTTCAGGGAGATGCTGCTGTCATTAGCGGAAATATAATCGCATTTGTTGATGATGCCGGTAGCGCTGCCGGACCGGATGGATTAACACAGGTGACATTAGCGTCTGGAGTAAATTTTTCAGCAGTTGGTGGAGCCATTACTCAATTCGAAGTGGATGTAAGTACTGCTGGTCTAGTTGTAAATAGTGGTGATGTCTATATTATACTCCAGGAAAACAATTCCGGATTTATGGGTATTGCCAATGATATTCAACCCCAAAGCCCGGAATATTACGATCGTAACTGGGTTGGACTTGGTGACGGTTTGTATATAACAGTTTTTGATGCTGTTGCCGGTGATCCTGCATTGACGGGAGATTTCGGAATTATGGCTACATTTGATGGTCCATCTCTGGCGACTGTTACTTTGAATAACAATAATGAAATATTGGAATTTACTCCCAATGGTTCTTATACAGGAATTTTTACAACAGAAGTGGATGCTGATTATGATTATGAAGCATTTGGTTATCAACGTTCCCCAAATCCCGAGTGTGTAGTTCGACTTACAGATTTTTGTTTTCCTGAACCACTAGCACGTTCTATGGAAGACAGCTTGATTGGCTACAATGTATATCAAGTGTTAGATACGGGTGACACGTTAGTAACGACAACAAGTGGAGCAGATGATACAACGGCAACAATTACTGTCCCGGCAAACTATGTGGAATATTGCTATAACGTTCGTGCCAGATGGAATACAGATAATTATGGTGTATTAGAAGCGAAACCAACAGATGATGCGTGCGCTGTACCGTATACTTACGGCGATGTTGATTTTAACAACAGCGTTGACTTGAGCGATTTATTAACGGTGGTTGATTTTGTTCTTGACGTAACATCACCATCTGATGATCAATTTCGAGGTGCGGATGTAAACATGGATATGGTTATAACAATTAATGATATTGTTATGATAGTGGATATTATTTATGGTCAAAATGCCCGCATGATGGCCTCGACAGATTCTCCTGTATTGGTCGATTTGTTAAGTTCTAATCAGCAGTTGCAGATTAAATTGGATTACGAAGGTTTAACCAGAGGACTACAGTTTACCTTGTTAGCAGATGCATTAGTAGAGATTGGAACGCCGCTATTGTCCGTAAGTGACGGTGGGACGTTGGTTGCATCTAATCGAGCAGAAGACGGAACAGTGACAATAGTCGTTGTCAATACAGCAGGCGGATCAGTGGATCGAGCTGAAGATGTATTGGTAAGTATACCGTATACATTCAAGGGCGACCGCAGAGATAAATCAGTGGTAGAGTTAACGGATTTTAAAGCAGCGGGAATGGCAGGAGAATCATTGCCGGTAACGATACGTGAGAAGCGAATAGATATCAGTGTTGTTCCATCGGTATTTGCTTTACACCAGAATTATCCTAACCCGTTTAACCCGGTAACAGAGATCCAGTTTGATGTACCGCAAGAGAGCCAAGTCCAGTTGACCATATATAATATAATGGGTCAGGAAGTAACCACCTTAAATAACAGCACGTTGCAGGCCGGTTTTCATAGTATACGATGGGATGGGACGAATGGCTTGGGAGAGCAGGTAAGTACAGGGGTGTATTTCTACCGTTTATCCTCCCCGGCATTTACATCCACCAAAAAAATGATTATGGTTAAATAATAATCACCAGAAAATGTTTAATCAAAACGGCTCCGGAAATCGGGGCCGTTTTTGTTGGGAACCAATGTGTAAATTCTGCATAAGAATTCAACAAAAGAATTCAATCAATATTTAACTAGGAGCATTTATCTTGAAACGATATTTAATTATTTTCATTCTCATAGTTTCGTGCGGTTGGGCACAAAATTCCATTGCCAGACAGTTCAGTAATGCATTCGCTGATGTAGCTGAAAAAGTCAATCCGTCCGTCGTAACAATTTTAGCGAAAAAAGAAATAAAAGTGGATCGCTACCATCGCAACAATCCATATAATAACTTATTTCCTCAAAAATTCTTTGATCAGGAATTGTATGCCCGAGCACTGGGATCCGGTGTCATAGTTGATAGTCAAGAAGGATATATTCTTACCAATAACCATGTAGTTGAAAATATGGACGAAATTACCGTTAGGCTTATCGATAAACGGGAATACGAAGCGGTTATTGTTGGTAATGACCCCAGATCAGATTTGGCTATAATCCGGATTGAAGCACATGAATTGACGGCAGTTGATTTTGGAGATTCTGACGAGCTGCGTGTTGGCGAGTGGGTGTTAGCAATCGGGAGCCCCTTTAGTGATAATTTGAGTCATACTGTCACGGCCGGTATCATCAGCGCATTGGGCCGCAGCAGTATTATATCCAATGATAATTATGAAGATTTTATTCAGACTGATACTGCAATCAATCCCGGAAACAGTGGTGGAGCACTGGTGAATTTGGATGGTGCTTTAATTGGTATAAATACAGCTATCGCCACGGGTGGATTACAGAGATCCAGTAGTGGAGTGGGATTTGCAATTCCGGTGAACATGGCCAAAAAAGTGATGGATGACCTTATCAATGAAGGACGTGTTATTCGCGCATGGTTGGGTGTGTATATTCAGGATTTGGATGATGGCGCCGCACGTGCATTGGGGTTGGATACCAGGGATGGAGCACTCATTGGCGATGTAGTTAAAAACAGTCCAGCTGAAAAAGGTGGAATTGAAATCGGGGATATTATTACAACATTTGATGGGCAGGGAATTTCCGGATCGTCCAATCTGAAAAACATTGTATCCAGTTCTAAACCGAATAAACGCTATACAGTTGAACTATTGCGTGATGGAAAAAAGAAAAAATATTTTATTACCCTTGAAGAATTACCGGAAAATCCCCGTACGTTGGCTAGTATAGAGTCAGACATTGAAAGTGAATTGGGTTTTCGTATTGAAAATGTGACAATCCAGTTATTGCGAAAATATGAGATTTATGATAATGTTGAAGGTGTAGTTGTTACGGACATTGATCGAAGAAGTGAGGCGTTTACTGCTGGTTTGCGTCCGGGAGATGTTATTACAAGAGTCGGCCGCCGTAATGTGAACTCAATTAAGAATTTCTATGAACTTCTCGATGCAGAATCCCGAGGAAACACTGTTTTATTGCTCGTAAAACGAAAAGATGTATCGCGGTTTTTGACTTTGGAGATGTGATACCATTACCCTTCCAATGGTTTGAAACCTTTGGAAGGGTAATAGGTTTTCTCCATCCACACAACACCCACGAGCTGGGAAGCTCGTGGCACATTGTTTGTCAAACATCCTGTTTGACGATATATAGATAACTTTGTAACTAGAGTGAAGCTTCTTTTCGACAAGCTGGAAGCGTGTCGTACACAATCTAATCTTTGCGAAAGTTATAAACTTCCACAAAGTTTAAGTGCCATGATCATCCTTGATCATGGATATTGCAGCACTCCATTTTGTTCCATTTGCACTGTCATTCATTTCCCAATCCCAAATTCGCTGTGGAAAATTTTCTGAATCAACGCCAATGTTTCGGGAATGATTTAAACTCATCTCCGATCAACCTGAAGGTAATCGGGTCTTCAGACAGTAAATCATTCTAATCTTCATCTCTGTCTTGATTTGGACATAAAATTTCCCAAGGCGAAAAACCCAACACACCTCCAAACTATTTATTATAAATAAAAAATGGTGTCATTGCGAGAAGGTACGACGACGCAATCTCCATCCATCTGGGA
>OFJY01000022.1_pt1 | contig 12492 bp, 6 predicted proteins | sample 1540301 | NCBI WGS metagenome assembly OFJY01 (sample SAMEA104347369, study PRJEB22522) | marine metagenome | isolation source: seawater | reverse complement strand
CATTGATCGTGGTGTTGTTTTTTTTTTTCAAGCAGAAGGCGGCATACGAGGTAGCGTAGCGTCTCGTGGGCTCGGAGATGTGTATAGAGACAGCAATGGGCCCCATAATTGTTGAAAATAAAAAGGGCGCTCAATCGCTTCAAAGCGCCCCTTGGAACAGATACCCAATTCAGATAATTGGACAGCTCTCAGGCGTTTTTAGAGTGTTTTAAAAATTAAATTGTTTATCTATAGAGAAGAAGTGGTAAAAATATTCATATCTACCAAATTCTTGACAAATAAACCCGCTAGCCCTATATTGTATCGAATTTGAACCGAGGTAGGGATGGAGAACCTAAACAATTTTCGCCCTAAAATATAAAAATAACAAACCATAAGGAGGCGTTTATGCGACGCACAGTTATAACAATAACCTCTCTTTTCATCTTTTGGACCAGTGCAGTTTATGCTGTGAATCCAAGTCAAAACGTAATTCCACAAGGGGCCTTTGAAGGCCAAAACATAGAAAACCTGAAAGAAGCGGAAGCAATTTTTCTTAAAGGACCAGATATGACACCAAACGCAATCCAAAGAGAAGATCTTCCCGGGATTCGTTTTTGGAGCATCGATGACTATATTAACGTTTCACCAAAAGACAGATATAATGCATTGTTTAACATGGGCGCCTATAAAATTAGAGCCCTAAGAAGCAACTACCCCAGGACAACAATAACAGAGGGAAAAGAACAACACGGCGAATTTCGAACCACCCCCATTGAGTCTTGGAGCAAAGAACAATATTTAGATATAACACCCGCAGAAAAACACAGCGCCATTAACAACATGCAAAAAGCACCGTTTGTTACCGCGGGAACGGAAACAGACATTGAAGCGCGCACAAAAAATATTGCAGATTATTCACAAAGCGAGCTATTAAACATTACCCCCGAGTCTCGCCACGAGGCGATTTCCAACTCAACAAGATCATTTAGAGTTGGGAGATCCGCAGACATTACAATTGATCTAACTGCGGACTACTACTACGGCGAATCCTCCTGGAACGTCTATGATTCTTCAGCAGCAGCTTACTATTATTCTGCAAACCAGACATTTTCCAGCTCTTATGAAAACCAGACAGTAACGCTTGCCCTTGGGGCGGGAATTTATTCTGTTGACATCTGGGACAGCTATGGGGATGGTGGTGTTTCCGGAACCGTTTCTGATGCCGATGGCAACACATTGGCCACCGTTGCATCCAGTTACGGCTCGTTTGGCCAGTTTGGTTTTGGAATTGGCCTATACGATGTAACCGTTTCATTGGATGCAGACTACTACTACGGCGAATTCTCCTGGAACCTATACGATTATACGGCAGGGGCTTATTATTATTCTGCGAACCAGACATTTTCCAGCTCTTATGAAAACCAGACAACCGCACTTTCCCTTTCAGAGGGCGCATACTCAGTAGACGTTTGGGACAGCTATGGCGACGGCGGTGTTTCTGGAACTGTTTCTGATGCCGACGGCAACACGCTGGCTACAATTACTTCCAGTTACGGCTCCTTTGGCTCGTTTGGTTTTAATGTAGTTGCCCCGGTGCCTGTTACTTCAGATCTTTTCTTCTCCGAATATATTGAAGGAAGCAGCAATAACAAGGCTCTCGAGTTATATAATCCAACTGACGACACCCTAAGCTTGGACAATTATCTTATTTACACAAATTACAATGGAAACGACTTTAACGGTATATATACATTTCCCGCCGGTGCGACGCTGTTGCCCGGCGACGTTTTTGTAGCGGCCAATGAATCCGCCTGGGATGAAATACTACAAGCGGCGGATGCCACCTACCCCTATAGCTCCGACAACGCCTATATCACTTCCTTTAATGGCGATGATGTCAGAGGTCTGGCCAAGATACATGACGACGACACAACGTTTATTGATGTTGTTGGTGATTATGATTTTGCGGCTGATTCGTCCTACGATGACCCCGGCTCCGGCTGGGAAGTTGCTGGTGTGACGGACGCCACCAAAGATCACACCCTGATTAGGAAACCGGAAACCACCATGGGCAATATCGATTGGACAGCCTCAGCAGGAACGGACGCTTCGGATTCCGAATGGATGGTATACGACCAAAATTATTTTGCTAACATTGGCGGCCACCCTGACGATCCCTGCTGGGACGTTTCGGCCTCTTTGACGGTTCAGTCCTATTCTTATGGCAGTGAAAAATATTTTTATCTCACAGACGCAAGTGGAGACACCCTCGCCTCTTGCTTTGGTTGTATGGCTAGCAACAGCACGTTTACAGAAGACCTTTGTTTAGCAGATGGAATGTATACTTTCTGGGCAAGAGATTCCTATGGCGACAGTTGGGATGCTGCTACATATGCAATTACTGATGCAGACAGCGCGGTCATTACATCGGGATCTGGTCCAACGTCTGCTGATGGTACAAACTGGGTTGCCTATCCCTTTGCCATCAATTTGTCTGTGTTTTCAGGGGCTGATGTAGATTTTGCCGGAGTTGTAATTTCCGGTTCTGATACAAAATCTTTGACGGTAACAAACGCAGGTTATGGCGATTCTGCGATAATGGTTATTGATGCTGTTTCGTCTGACAATACAGCTTTTACTGTTTCCGGCACCGTGCCGGCAACGCTAGCAGCTGGCGAATCTGCTAGTTTTTCAGTTACGTACACAGCTAGCGCAGAAGGCGAAGAAAGCGCTACTGTTTCTTTTAGTCACGATGGAGAAACGGACGATGTAAACGTTTTTGGATATGGTGTAAACGCTGTGTTTTATGAAGATTTTGATCCGGCAACAGGATCCAATACGGTTCTGCCTATGAGCGGTTGGACAGTTGTGGACGGAAATGGAGATGCGTCGACAGTACCAGAGAAATATTATACCTGGTATCACGATACTTACGGCGTGGATAATAGTGGCGGTATGACGGTTTATATAGGTTATACAAATGGTTACTATGCGAGCGAACAATTAACAACACCTGTTTTTACACTGGCAACCCCCTCAAAGGTTTCTTTAATGGCTTACGGCAATAGTGCATCTCAACCTCTCAATGTTATTCAGATTAATAGCGATGGTTCGAAAGATACGTTGGGTACGCTTTGGTCAACAACAAGTTGGGTTGAATATGGATTTTTACTCAACGGAACAGGTGATATTCAATTAGAGTTTGATTTCAGCCCGGATTCAGGTAGTGGCTATACTTATTTTAATATAGATGAGGTTGTTGTAAGTGTTTTACCTGTAACCTATGTTTCTGGTACAGTAACAGATGCAGGCACAGGCGCTGGTCTTGACGGCGTAGAAGTAGATGTGAATGGATATATTGCAACCAGCGGTACGGACGGTGGCTATTCCCTTTATGGTTTTTCTCCAGGAAACTTTGACATTACTTTTTCTAAAGACGGTTATAATTCAGCCGGCTTTTATGTTGAGGTGGCTGAAGGTGATTCTATAGAACAAGATATGGCCCTTGCCCCCGAAGTACTAACAGACTACTCAACAGGCTTTGAAGCGGGTGACGATCAAGGTTGGTCTATGGTTGTTTACGGTGGCGGGGATTTTGCAGTTGTAGCAGATTCTTTTATGGCTGTTTACACCTATGCCGATGATGACACCATGTATTATGTAGATACATCTTGGGTTTATTCCCCAGATTCGTCAGCCATGCTTGTTTACCCAGATTCTGGCTACGGCTATGTAAATGACGCGTGGACATATTGGATGGCTGATTCCGCAATTGATATTTCTGAATATTCAGGCGGTAGTTATCTATACTTGAGCATTGATGCTAACTATGCAACAGAAGGTGGCTATGATGTTTTTATTGTTGGTCTAGTTGGTGACGACGGTATATCTTATTGGAATTCAGTATTAACAGGTGAATCCAACGGTTGGGAAACGGTAACCTATGACTTTACTTGGATGGCAGATTATGGCGTTCAAACAGCAACGCCGTTTATCGCTTTTGCATCTGACTATGGATGGGTTGATGGTTGGGGTGGCGCCTTTGACAATGTCGAGGTGTTTGGCAACCCCTTTTATCTGGCCCCACCGGAAGATCTGATGGCAGAAAGCTATGGGTCTTCAATCCCATTATCGTGGGGTGGTCCCGCAGCGGCTGGCAGCGTCAGTCATACAGCCTATCGTGCAAACTTGCAGGATATAGAAAATATTCCTTGGTCTACATATGTAGATGATAACGGTAATACGGTTGAAAACCGCCGCGGCCAGCGTAATTTTGAACAGCTTGAAATTGATCAGACCTTTACGGGTCCTTCTTCTCGAGACCTGGTCAGTTATAATATTTTCAAACGCGAATGGCCTTTTGGTGATTGGGGATTATTAACCAATACAGATTATAATTCATATTCAGATGACGCTGTAACTGATGGTGATTATGTTGAATACTACGTTACAGCTGTATATGATGAAGGTGAGAGTGAAAAAGGCACAAATGATGCTCTGGCTCTTGCTGGGACGCCTCCCGTATTTACAATGGCCGATTTTGGCGGCGAGGATTTTGAAGATGGTTTTGCTTTTGAAAATTGGGAACAATTCTATAGCACAGACGCGGCACAATGGGTCGTAGGCGATTCTGCAGCTGCAGATTCTGCCTTTGGAATCGGTTCGGTAATATTACCGGCTCCGGACCACACAAACTTCGCTTTTATAAGTGACGGCCGTGCGGGAGAAGGAAATTTTGCGTCCTACCTTATTTCGCCGTTCCTTGATTTCAGCGATAATCATACAGGAGTTGTCAGCCTGGCAGGTTACGCCCAGGTTTATTCCAACTTCGCTGATTTGAACGCCTGTTACCTGTTAGCGCGAACAGACCTGGGTGAATGGCATGAAATTATCAATTTCGGCTATGACCACTTGGAAGGCTGGGGAGATTATTCAGGCCCCATGAGCCATGTTGTTGCTGGCGAGGACAAAGTACAGCTGGCGATATACTATACCCATACGGCTGGATATAATTCCGGATATGGCAATGGTATCGCTATTGACGATCTGTCAATGACGATTCTTCCTGGCCCATCAAATCTTGAAGCTGATGCGTCAATTGACGATATTACATTGACCTGGTCAGCGCCAAGCGGCGTAATCAGGCCCAATGAATACCCTGAAGGATCTGATCAGCTGGAAAAAGATCTTGCTTTGGCTTTAAGTGGAAACGATGATGTTCTACCGCCAAATCCGAGTTTTTCCAGAGCACAGGGTGATAGTATCGGCAACCCCTTTGTCATTGGATTGGTAGACGCTTTTGATGACTCTGAATATCACTTTATTTATTCAGATTCCGCCAGCACAGTTGGGTTCACAGATGACTATGATGCTGTCTGTCCGTATGCAGGAGCAGGTTCTCCAGATGTAGTTTATGAAATTACATTGCCGGCTGCCCCGGTTAAACTAATCGTTAACTTGTGTGAATCTTATTATGATACAAAAGTGTACATGTTTGATTCAGCGGGTAACGAAGTTGCCTGTAGTGATGATTATTGTACTGCTTCGCACGGCACAGAGTGGACATCATATTTTGAAGCAGAAGGATTAACCGCCGGTACGTATTATATTATTGTAGATGGTTATGGAGTTGATCAAGGCACATATGTAATGGAAGTAGGTGCGATCTGGAACTACCCGGGATTAACGTATAATGTGTACAAGAACGGAAGTTTAGCTGATAATGAGATTGACGATGCTACTTGGGTAGATGAAAACGCTTCCTTGCTTGAAAGCGACTATTTTGTTACAGGCACTGTGTTTAAGTCATATAATATGGGTGATGCAACATCAGACACGCTGATTGAAACAGAGCCGTCTAACGAAGTAAGCGCAGCAATGGTTAACCAACCTCCCGGCGACTTTACTCTGTTAACGCCAAACGATGGTGATACAGTTATGATTTCTCTGGACAATATTGGTGGCAACCAACTCTTTGCTTGGAATGCATCAGTTGATCCAAACGGAACGCCGGTAGAGTATGAAATATGCTGGAATATTGTTGCTCCTTTTGATCAATTTTGTGATGAAGGAATAACATCTACAGCACAATTTGTACCACTACAGGGTATTGTGGATTATATTGATTCATTGCAACAGGCTGGTCATGGTTACACACTTGATATTACCTGGCAGGTTTATGCATCAGACGGTATGGATGAAACGGAAGCTGGCAACGGCCCGCGAACCATTACTTTTGATGCTGGATATGCTCTTGGTGTAGGCGATGAGCTTGGTGTGCCAGATGTGTTTGCTTTACATCAAAACTATCCAAACCCATTCAACCCGGTTACCACAATTCGCTTTGATATTCCTCAGGAAAGTCATGTGCGAATGGATGTGTATAACGTTATGGGTCAACGAGTTCGCACTCTAATGAATGGCACGATGCAGCCGGGATTCCACGCTGTACGTTGGGATGGAACAAATGATATGGGTAAATCATTGGCGTCTGGTATGTATATTTACAGAATCCAATCCAGCAAATTCACTTCAGTGAAAAAACTGGTATTAATGAAGTAGAATACGTTTTAACCTTAATAAATAAAAAGCCTTGTTCTTCTTTTGTTGAATGGGGCTTTTTATTTTATTCTTGACCTAATTCATATTCAAGTATTAATATTGATAAATTGAAATAAAGGAACGTTCGACATGAATAAATTAACCACATATTTAATTTTCTTTTTAATATCCTTAACAATAACGTTTGGACAAACATTGTGTCCCCCGTCTTTTCTTAATGCAAGCCCAGAAGACAGGGAAGTATCTCTCTTTTGGTCTGCCCCAGACACAGTATTTTATGGCGATATTTTATTGGAAGAATGTTTTTCGGATTGTGACAGTGCCATTAATGCGTTTTCAATCGAATATAGCGTTGATAATAATAGTGGCGGATGGTTTCGCAATTCGTCCGGGGATACGTCATCGTGTGGTACGGGCATGATTCCTTGTAATGATGGCGGAAGTGACAATTATAGTGCAATCGCTGTTTATTCTTCTGAAGCAACCCCTGTAGACAGTCGTTTAATTACAGGTAGTTTGGATTTAACAAATTATACCACAGCTATATTGGAGTTTGTAGAAGGATATGCCTATAGTGAAGATGCGTGGGATTCAAATATGGTTGAAATCTCTACAGACAGCGGAGCAACGTGGGACGTTGTCTATTCTTCCTTGCCCTGGGATATTGGCAATACAATTATTGGAACAACCATCGATCTTTCGTCTTATGCCGGTCAGTCTTTTCAAATAGCTTTTCGGTATTTTGATGCAACAGGTTATGGAGAGGCATGGTATGTTGATAATATTCGCGTTTGGGGTGGAACAGGAGCCAGAACAGCGAGGTTTTTGACTAACGGGTCTATTGGCAATATTACTCCAATCGGTAAAAAAGAAAACGGATTGGAATACACCACTCGAATTATTACAAGCATGTCCAGCTTCACACAAAATAGTTCAGACCGCACAAGCCCCTGTGGAACCTTTCAAACATATAATATTTATGCAAACGGAAATTTGGTTGGAAGCACAGAAGAGACAACATATATCGTTGATGGATTAATAAATTTTACTGAGTATTGTTTTAATATTACCGCTCAATATGCAGAAGGAGAATCGGACACATCTTATTCATCCTGCGTTACCCCCCTAGATCCGTTTATTGTTGATCCAGACGAAATAACAGTAACAGTTGGCGTGGATGAATATATCGAAACAACTATTGCCGTTGCAAACCACGATACAATCGCTCTAGATTTTTCAATTTTTAGCATGGAAATCGCAAATCTGGAAGTGGCCGTTGTTTTTATGGAGGCAGATTTTAATATGGGACTTTGGGATGAGGTCTACGAGGCTGAAGGCCTTTGGCTTATTGGAGATTCTACAGGCGCCTCTTCTTCATATTTGCCATATCCGGAAAGCGATGGTTTGTTTGCATATTATAATGATGATTTTGCCGGCGAAGATACAGACCCTGTAGACAGCTATTTAACTTCAAATATTGTCATAATTAATGGAAATGAAAAAATATATCTTATGCTGGATATGTTTTATCCCCAATGGGGAGGACCTTGTGGTAATAATGGCGGTTATGCAGATTTTGCTGAGCTGCTTATTTCTACAGATGGCGGTAATACCTGGACCACGATCGACAGTAGTTTTAGCAATTGGTTTAATGGTCCAGCCTATGAAGTCGTGGGGTGGGATAAGCTGTTGTATAATATTACACCATATACCACCGGAAACCAGATTATTCAGGTTGCTGTTCATTATACAGATTGCGGCGGAAACTGGGGCTATGGAATTGGTGTAGACAATATTGCAATTAAACACGGCGATGATTATTCCTGGTTAACTCTTTCACCTTATGAAGGCACTGTTGGAGCTGGAGATACAATAGACATCACTGTGGGGGTCTATGGTATCATGGATGGTTTTAGTGCTAATGAAACAGCTGTTCTAACCGCCTCAAGACCGGACGGAAGTACAGCATATGAGGTAAGCGTGAATATCGGTATGTCCGTCGGTGAATCTGGAGTTGATATTCCCGAAGGCGTTCCTGGCGTTTTTGCGCTTCACCAAAACTATCCCAACCCGTTTAACCCCGTAACAAGCATTCGTTTTGATATTCCGGAGTTGAGTTTTGCTCGTATGGAGATTTATAATTTATTGGGCCAGCGTGTGCGCACGCTGTTTCATGGCGCAGTAGAACCTGGTTATCATATTACACAATGGGATGGAAAAAACGACAATGGAGAGGAATTGCCTTCTGGTATGTATTTGTATAAACTGCATGCGGGAAGTTATATAGCCATGGAAAAACTGGTACTGCTTAAATAAGTTTGAAAAAATAATGCAAATTTATAGGGGCCTCAGGGCCCCTATTTTTTTAATATATTTCTAATCTACAAAAAACGCTTGACATATATTCAAATCCAGTAGTAAATAATAATGTGCGAGACAAAAATCGCAGGTTAAGAGTATCGCTTTGAAGTATAATAGATAAGGAAAGGAGTATAATTATGCAAAAAGGAAGCGTAAATAAAGTAGTATTGGTTGGACATCTGGGCGCCGATCCAGAAAGCCGCTTTACGCCATCGGGTGTAGCGGTAACAACCTTCAACATGGCAACAAATGAATCATGGAAAAACAGTGAAGGTGAGTATGAAGATCAAACAGAATGGCACCGCATTGTTCTTTTTGGAAAAGCAGCTGAAACAGCGAATGAGTACATGAAAAAAGGACAATTGGTGTACATAGAAGGACGTATTCGTACTCGCTCATGGGAAGATAAAGACGGAATGAAACGCTATACGACAGAAGTGTTAGGTGATAGGTTCACTATGCTGGGTCGTAAAAATGAAAACCAGAGCGCAGTGCCTACTGACGCAAGTGGAGACGACGATCTCCCTTTTTGATTCTATGAATTAAACCATAGATTAAAACAGTTATAAAAGGGGGTCTTTTTTGACCCCCGACTGTTTTATTTTTTGGCCCTATTAAAATGCGATTTAAACAACTATGAGCGCCCGTACAGAACTAGATAACTATTCACCCAGTCCAAAATGGATGCGTTATTTGTTGGGGTATTTTGCGCTTTTTATGGTGTGTGTATTAACTAAAGTAAAAGTGAAAGGGCGAAATAATATTCCAGAATCAGGACCATATGTTGTGGCAGCAAATCATTTCAGCTATATAGATCCGCCTTTCGTTGTCTATGCCCTACAGAGACCAATTACGTTTCTAGCTGCAAGCGACCAAGCTATCAAATGGTATTTTAAATGGGCTGCCTGGCTTTACGGTTTTATTCCTACAAACAGAACTCGCCTTGCACCATCAACAATTAAAGCCGCAAAGCGTGTTTTAAAAACAAATAACATTTTGGGTATATTTCCTGAAGGAACATCAACCGAAAGAACGCTAAGGGAAGCAAAAAGAGGAATAGTATATTTGTCGACTCTAAACAACACTCCTATTTTACCTGTTAGTATACACGGGCTTATGAACGTGTGGCCAAATTGGTTTAAAGGTGTTCGACCAAATGTAATTATTCAAATAGGAAAACCTTTTTTACCCAAAGACGGTGTTAAAGAAGCATTAGATAGAGAAATTCAAATAAAAACAATTGGTGAAACTATAATTTGCAGAATCGCAGCGCTGTTGCCGGAAGAAACTCACGGTATAGTTAAAGGAGATAAACGAATTGAATTATATGCTGAAGAAAACAATATATAATTTTATAACAGGGATATTAGCCACAAGCTTATTAATATGTGGTGAAAACATTTTAGTTGATGGAGAACTACATTTTGATAATATGCGCCAACTAACGTTTTCAGGTGAAAACGCAGAAGCATATTTCAGCCCAGACGGAACAAAGCTTATTTATCAAGCCCACGACAGTATGGAACAATGTGACCAAATATTTATTATGGATTTAGTGAGCGGCGCCACAAAGCAGGTTTCCACCGGGGGCGGTGTAACAACGTGTAGTTATTTTGAATATCCAAACGACTCAAAAATTATTTATGCTTCAACATATTTAGGTGGCAAAGATTGTCCACCAAAACCAGATTATAGCCTAGGTTATATTTGGAAACTGTATCCTGACTATGATGTATTTCGAGCTAATTCCAATGGAACAAAAATGGAACGACTTACAAGCTCGTATGGTTACGATGCAGAAGCAACATACGCTTTTGACGGTTCAAAAATTGTTTATACATCAATATCCAGCGGCGACTTAGAGGTGTGGACTATGGACCCAGACGGCTCTAATAAAACCCAACTAACAGACGGACTGGGCTATGACGGCGGTCCTTTTTTCAGTCATGACGGATCAAAAATTGTATGGAGGGCTTATTACCCAAAAACGGAGGAGGAAATAGCAGACTATAAACATTTGTTAAAAACAAATGCTATCAGACCCATGGCTTTACAAATCAGAATTATGGATGCTGATGGAAAAAACAAAAAACAAATTACCCATAATGATGCAGCAAATTTTGGGCCTTTCTTTTTCCCGGATGATAAACGAATTATTTTTTCTTCTAATATGAACGACCCAAAGAAAAGGAACTTTGACCTATATGCGGTTGATATTAACGGAGAAAACCTTGAACGCATTACATATTTTGATGGATTTGACGGCTTCCCAATGTTTAGCCCAGATGGTAAATTTTTTGTTTTTGCTTCAAACCGCAATCAAGCCAAACGCGGGGATACAAACATATTTATATGTGAATGGGCAGATTAATGATACGAAATATGTTTATATATCTATTAATCCCTTTTTTATTCGCTGGAGAAGCGCCCTCATCAGAAAAAAAGAATTCAGTGCGTGAAGAAATAGCACAGCTTGCGGTAGAAAAAGGTATTCCCAATGCTTTTATAATTAGTTCTTTTGAGAGTGATAAGATCAAAATTCATTCTGTAATTCCTGAACGATTTTCCCGACCATACGAAAAGAAAACATGGGAAGAATACAAAAAAATATTTGTAAAAAAGTCTCGTATTGAAAAAGGCGCCAAATTTTATAACAACCAAAAAAACGATCTTAATAAAGTAGCAGACAGTTACGGAGTAGAGCCATTTTTAATATTGAGCATTTTAGGTGTAGAAAGCAACTACGGCAGTCACCACAAACAGTTTACGGTGTTTAATTCATTGTATACTCAAATTGCAGTCATGCCAAAAAGAGCGCGCTGGGCAAGAAAAGAAATGGTGGAATTCCTTGCATATTGTTATAAAGATAGCATTCCCCCCCATAGCGTGTACGGGTCTTATGCGGGGGCATTTGGCTACGGGCAGTTTATTCCATCCAGTTTTAATAATTATGCAGTTGATTTTGACAAAGATGGAATACGCCGAGCATATGAATGGTTGGATGTTATGGCAAGCATCGCAAATTATTTGGTAAAGAATGGTTATCCAGCAAACAATTATTCAAACAGTGAAAAAGTATACAAGGCAGTGTATGCCTATAATCATTCTGATAATTATGTTAAAGCCGTATTGGCTTTGCGCGATGAATTACAAAAAAAGGTTGAATCAGAGATTAACGACCAATTCTAGAGTATCCTCTCCCCGTTTGATTTTAACAGCAACACGCTGTCCTTTTTTAAGATCACCCAGCCGGTGCATGTAGTCATAAATATCCTGAATATCTTTTCCATCTATTTCTATTATAATATCCCCAGACTGAATACCGGCGATTTCAGCCGGACCCTCGGGGCGAACACCATCAATCGTTAGCCCGGGACCGCCGCTTGAATAAGATGGAACAATTCCAAAAGTTACCTTAAAACCTCGTTGGTTTTGGGATCTTTCTTTAGGCCCCGCAATAGTAAAGACAGGTTTTTTATCTAAAAACCCAAGATGTTTTGTAACGTCATAGATAAGATCAAGAATTATTTTTTCTCCGGTGGCATTAATTTTTTCCCAATCATCACTGGGCTTATGATAGTCTTCATG
>OFJY01000018.1_pt1 | contig 13690 bp, 15 predicted proteins | sample 1540301 | NCBI WGS metagenome assembly OFJY01 (sample SAMEA104347369, study PRJEB22522) | marine metagenome | isolation source: seawater | reverse complement strand
GTTTCATATAACCCCGCTTCAAAGGCAAACCCATCAGACCCAACCTGTAATTCGTCTTGAGTCATTTTTGTCCATACATTATTTATAAGTACATCTATCATCTTTGAAAAGACGCTGCCTTCGCCAGTGTTTCATTATACTCATTTTCAACGTTTGACCCAATAGTAATGCCGCCGCCCACACCTAAGGTGAGCTCATTTCCAATTTGCGTTATGGTGCGAATGGCAATATTAAAATGCAATGTACCATTTGGTAAAATATATCCTATGGTTCCGGTATAAACACCTCGGGGAGTTGTTTCAATCTCGGAAATTATTTCACAAGCTCGCTTTTTAGGACAGCCCGATATAGAACCACCGGGACTCATAGACAAAAGAGCTTCAATGGGATGAATTTCATCTTTTAGTTTACCTTGAACAAGGCCGTACGTATGAAAGACTTTTTCCAATCGTTGGATAGATTTTGATTCTAGGACACGAACAGACCCCGCTTGGCACACTTTTCCCAAATCATTACGCAACAGGTCAATAATCATATACAATTCCGCCTGTTCTTTTTCGTTCGTCAACAATCTGTTTAAATTTAGTTCGTCTTCTTTTGGTGAATTTCCCCGAGGAATAGTCCCTTTGATGGGTTTTGTAGAAATGATACCGTTTTCAATGGTAATAAACTGCTCCGGGGAAAGAGAATGTATTGCCCAATCGTCATTCTTTATAAATACAGAATAGCCGACTTCATTTTTTTGACGCAAAGCATCAAAAAGAGAGATTGGATCAACATTGGCCCGAGCTACCAAAGGATGGGTATAATTTAACTGGTAAATATCTCCATATCTTATATGCCGGATGATTCGATTAAAATTAAATTTATACTCATCTGTTGAAATTTGGGGTTTAAACGACGTCCATTTTATGTCATTATTTCCAGATGTAATTTGATGGTGTTTTTCGTATGAATCGTAAGCCCGGAAATGTACAGCTGGCATTTGCTTTGATTTTTTAACAGATACACCTAATAGATTTACGCCATATTCATAAGAAATATATCCAGCAATAAATTTCCCCTCATAGTTCTTCACAAATTCCACTAACTTTTTCGGAGAATTGTCCAACGATAAAGAAATAATATCAAGGGGATTTGATGCTGAAATATCCAGCCAATCTGAATGGGCATTCCCTTGAAAAATGAAGTCTTTATTAGACATTTAGAAAATTCTCCAATATATGATATCCCATAGGCGTTAAAAACGATTCCGGGTGAAACTGTATTCCGAACACCGGTTTTTTAATATGTTCAATTGCCATGATTTCACCATCGTTAGTCCAAGCTGTTCCGGTAAAGCCCTTTGGTACAGCATTTAAAGATAATGAGTGATATCTTGCCCCCTGAAATGGAGATGGAATTCCCTTGAATAAACTATCTTGATTATGATGAATTAACGATGTCTTTCCATGGACAATTCTTTTAGACTGAACTACTTTAGCTCCAAAAACTTCCCCAATGCATTGATGCCCCAAGCAAACACCGAGCATGGGAATATTCATCCACAAGTTTTTGATAATTTGATTGGAAAATCCAGCATCTTTCGGCGTTCCTGGACCAGGCGAAATAATTATTTTATCGGGATTGAGTTCGCTGACATTTATAAGGGTTAATTTATCATTTGCTTTGACATTTACACGGTCGCCAAGTGTTTCAATAGCTTGCACCAAATTCCAAGTAAACGAATCGTAATTATCGATGATGAGAATCATGGATAAACCTAAAAGAAGTTTGATGAAACAAGGAAATAGAAAAAATTATTTAATATTGTTTACTGAACTATTTTCTCAACAACGCCTTGGAAAATCGTCTTTCGGGGATATCTCTGTCAAACTCAATTTCGTCTATAATCCATTCGGTCCCTTTACTGTTACGTTTCAGTTCATCTTTAAAAATAAATCGCGAAGGAAACCAACGGCCTTGTATTTTTCTGATCCCATCCATTGTGGATGTTTTTAAGAGTTTTCCACTTTTGGCATAGAGCTCCTCTTTCATGGGGAGTAAATATTCCTTATCGATCCAGGCCCGTCGTTTTGGATAGGACAACCCTTTCACTTTTGCTTCAAGAAGCATGATCCAATGATCCCGTCCATCGATCTCTATTGATCCCTCCAATGTGGCTTCGTATAGTTCAACGAGCGGGCGATCTTCCATCATATCATTATAGGACATGTCTGAACCCATAACGGACTGACGAAGCATGTGTCCGGAGATTTGGATCACCCGATCTGTTTGGGGAGAATAGGTCCAGAGTTTATTGCCCACTTTCAGCATTTTAGTGCCCGCTTCTCTGGGTGGTGAAAGATATTCCGTAAAAGCTAAATCCGTCCCCACAACCCAATTTTTTGATTCAATGGTTCGGCTCGCCCGCCGTCCGTGAACCACCATTTTGCTGGTAAGTACTCGGCTTTTTGCATTCAAATTATTATCCATGGCTTGAATAATTTCTTCAACGGTCATTTCATTTTGCCCAAAGACAAATGAAAATAATAATAGCAATATAATGTGTCTCATATTTTATTCCTTTTTATCTGCCAAAGGAGAACACAGAGAAAATCATTAATTAAATTTTTAAAACTCTGTGTGCTCTGTGGCTAGCGATCACGTTTCTAATTCCTTAAAAAGCTGTGCCATTTCCCGTTTGTAAATCGCTCGTCCCGCCAACATGGTTCCAAAAACCGTTGCCAAAACGCCTGGAATAATGCCTATATAATATAAGTCCGGTGTTACTTGCGTATAGAATACGGTTGACATAATCATTGTCGTAGTATTCAAATTTTCAAAGGCTGCAGAATAATCAATACCTACTTCCTGCACATAGTAGGTTAAGGGTAAGCCGATGAGCGTTCCAATGATGGTTCCAATCGTTCCAATAATCACAGATTCCAAAATGAGCGACCGATACACTTGTCCTTTTGTTTCGCCCATGGCAAGACGAATTCCCATTTCACCGTATCGCCGCAGTCCGCTCATGATACCCATGTTCCACAAAACAATCATGGCGATGAGAAGAAAAATTCCGAGGATTATAAAAACGGACCAATCCACCAAGTCTATCATAGTGCCCATTTGATTCGCATCTCGAAGTGCGATCATACTTGAGCGGAAAATATCAGTTGTATCCAAATGGGTGGCATTGAATTGATTTCGCATCATGACAGACGCATCATCGTCATAATATAAATCATGTTTAAAACCGAGAATTTCTGATGCTGCGTCCTCCATATCCAACGCTACGCGTGCACCTTCAATATCCACCAGCATCATTTGTTTATCTAATGGTCCCATGCCAAGATTGAATGTGCCCACCACCGTAAAATTAAATGTGGTAAATGCATTATTCATGGTGGTGCCGATATAGGTCACCCGATCCCCCAGTGATAACCCAAGTTTTTCGGCTAATTTCCCGCCCACCAAAGCATCATTAGGGTTTTGAATCATTTGTCCTGAAACGATCCGTTTTTCCAATTCCCACAATTCAAATTGCCGAGATTCCGATGATAAAAAATCAATACCGTAAACCATGACGGGGCCTTGCAATTTTGTTTCGCCCTGTTCATCTGGAAGGTCCAATAATCCTGCAAATGATATTTTGGGTGACCAAAAATAGTCTGGATATACCACGTGCAATATTTCGACTATTTCATCCACATTCATAAGTGCGAGATCGTTGGGGAGCAGTTGACTCTCTTCCTGATAGGCGTGGGTCATAATTTTTACATGTCCCGATGAAATCACAGCCGTATCCCGAAACATGCCATTCATGGTTCCCACAAGAAATCCCCGGTTAAAAATCACAAGTGCCACAATGAGAGACACCACTATAATTGGGAATAAACTTCGGGATCGATCTCGAAGAATGCCTTTTAGAACGAATTTTAACATTAGACGACTTTCCCCCGAAGCGCATCTGTGGGTTTCATTTTTGCAATCCGTCGTGATGGCAAATAACTCAAAACTAAAACAACAAATGAAATAAATAATGTTGTGGAGACGAAAAGCCCCATGGTGTAAACCGGGATGAGTCTCTTCGCCATAATGAGCCCCATTTCTGTATAATCAATGGGCAAGGGAATCCCATACATGGAAAAATAAATGAATACGGGGCCGCCCAAAACCAAAGTCATGATCAAAGCAAAAAATGCATTCATTCCTCCTTCCAAAGTGAATAACCCCACGACACGGGATCGCGTCATGCCTATGGCCATAAGCGTACCGATTTCTTTCCGTCGTCGGAAAATGGAGAGTATTTGTGAATTGAAAATTCCCATACCCGCCAATGCCAAAAGGATGGCATACATGATCCTTGCATTGGGTTCGTCGGCCGCAATCATGGCTTCCATATCTCGCATCAAATAATCCACATCACGATAAATCCAATTTTCCTTTTCTTGAACTGTGGAAATGTTTTTTGCAAATGTGATATAAGTAGCTTCATTTTTCATATCCAACATGGTTTGTGCGCGTTCAAGGGGAATCCAAATGGTGCCCATGTCCACCTTAAAATTTTCCGTTTCCATGATATAAACGATCAAGCCTTCATCCGCATCATACGTGCGATTTGCATCTAACCAGCGAATGGCAAAGCTATCGCCCACTTTTAATTTTGTGTAATTTGCCATACTGTTTCCCATGAGCACCGGGATCAAACCGTCGGTCTCTTTCAAGAGCGATCTGGTAGGCAGATTGATGATGGATTGTTCCGGTTCAATCCCTTTCATCATGACGGGCATCATGCGTCCGCTGGGATAAATGGACGCCTGACTCACCAAGATGGAAAATGCCTTTTCATTTTTGATTAAATCCCTGATTTCTTCCGGCGGAATTCCATGAGAATCTTCGTAAGAAAACGGATCCAATGGATCATATTTGGGATGCCAATAAGCACCACCGGCCACTTCAGTGTCAATGGTGACTTGCTTGGCGTGGGACCGCATGCCGTCATACATCCCAGATATGAAAATAATCATAAAAAATGAAACGGCTGTTACGAATACATTCAGCCAGGTCCGCATCCCGGCTCCAATCAAGTTTTTAATAGCGAGATTAAAAAGCATAGACTAATTTTTACCGGATTTTGGATTATCAAAATGCTCATCTTTTACAATCTGTCCATCTTCCAGATGAATTATGCGCCGCAGATAGGCCATGATTTTTTCATCGTGAGTTGCAAAGATAAATGATGTTTCCAATTCTTTGTTTAGGCGAACCATTATTTTCATTATTTGATGAGAATTTTCCACATCTAAATTTGCGGTTGGTTCGTCCGCTAATATTAAAGCCGGTTCATGAACAATGGCTCGGGCGATGGCCGTTCGCTGACATTCACCGCCGCTCAACTGTGCCGGACGGGATTCCAATTTATCAGTGAGTCCAACCCCTTCCACGGCTTGTGTTACCAATCGTTTCCGTTCTTTGGATTCAACTTTATTCAGAATAAGCGGTAGCTCCACATTTTCAAAAACGGTGTAAACGGGAAGCAAATTATAACTCTGAAAAATAAATCCCATTTGTGTTTTTCGCATAGCAGCCCGTTCGTTGTGGGATGCAGAACCCAATTCCATTCCAAGCACATTTACATTGCCTTTAGTGGGAGAATCAAGACCGCCAATAATATTTAAAAGGGTTGTTTTCCCGGAACCGGATGGACCCACCAAGCCCATGAATTCTGCTTTTTGCAAATCAAGATTGACGTCGCTCAAAGCTGCGAAGAAATCACCACCCACGGGAAATTTTTTTAAAAGATTTTTTATTTCGACTACATTTTTATTTAACATGTTTTTCCTTTATTTCGCCACAAAGACACGATGAAATAATAATTAAATCTTTGTGTCTTCGAGTCTTTGTGGCCATAATTTTTTCTAATGATTGTAAATAAACATGAATTGAATTCCGGTTCCAAATCCCGCAACTGATTTTGGGAAGGCTTCTACAGGAAGACCATATTCCTTCCGTTTGGGACTTTGAGATAATAGCAAATTTAAGCTGAATTTGTCATAGGTGGCGCTCCATCGGAAATAGGAATAAACTCGATCTTCCTGCCAATCAAATTGAGCAATAAACATGGTAGAATGAACCATGCCCAAGGGCAGCATTGCCATAAAAGCCGTAAACATTTGGTCGTCTGCATTTCTATTTTTGATGAACATGGATTCTGTCATAATCAAAAGTCCGTTAGAAATGGGTAAAGTATAATCAGCACCGATGGTAATCATTGTGATATCTGAATGTCTCGAAGTGATAAGTGCGCTTTCCATCCAAGATCCAATAAAACCATCATGTCGAATATCTAATGCAAACCGTTGATGTGGATCGGAAATCATAAGTCCCGATTGTCCAAGTTGTTGGGGCATTTTGGATGGATCCGAATGGAATGTAAATCCGAATTCACCGAAAGAAGATGAACGTTCTGCCCGTCCGCCAAATGAAATCGTATCCTGATTGGAGTTAATCAACCACGACCAGATAGATAATGAATTGGATGGAAAAACACGCAGCCGGAATGCGTCCACACCGTCAGTTTGATTGGTTGGGTCTTTTAAATCTATGGTATCGAACCAAGATAGCGTTCTCAAAATTTGCGACGGGCCAAACACAATTTTTTGCACGCCAAGACGCGCTTCCAATTTTTCCGATGAATATCGAATCCACAATCGATGATTCTTTTCATGGTTCAAAATAAGGGAATCAGCTGAATAAGCTCGGTCAAGCCTGTATGCCCATTCAAAATCAATAAAAGATAAATCAGATAAATTCCGAGACAGGGAAAGTGTTGGAATGTATCCCAAAGATGATTCATATGCAGATTGCCCGGCGGGAACATCGCTTCCTGTCAGCCCGCTTGCCCAAAATTGACCCTTGAATAAGGTCGGTTGCCCAAATGCAGTTTCGAACAGCATTATCCATAATAATGTGAAAAAAGATAAACTTATTTTCATTATATTTGTATTATACAAATATAATTCAATCTATTTCTAATAGAAATGAAAAACATGTTTTATAGCATTGTTGAGGCGGAAACTATCTGCACAACCTTATAGTCGAAACAAAAAATAAATGTCCATTATTTAATGATCATTCTTTTGCCCATTGCAAATCAAGCAGAGGCAATATATGCAGTCGGGTTATATTTTCGGATGGATAACCATCGGGATACTGGCCATAAACCATTTTATAACCCATTGATATATGAAAACGTGAAGATTTTTCCCAAGTAACCATACCTTTATGTTCAAGAGCAAACGAACCTTTCATTCCCGGTATTAGAAACAAATCACTATCGACCAAATATGTCCATTTTTTGTTTAAGCGCCCATTAACATCAGACCCAAAACGCAACAACCAACTATTATAATACACAGCCAACCTATGATAAATCAACGGCAGATCAATGGTGGATTCCATGGCTAAATCCCCTCCGCCAAACGCTAATGCAATACCTGCTTTTATAGTAAAAATTTTGCCCTGATCCAGATCTTTACTTGCAAGTACCATATTCCACAAAGATACCATATTCGGTATTTCAAATTCTGGCGAAATCATTCCACCAATCCCAGGCTTTGCAACCATTTTTAATAAAGGTGTTGGGTAATACAATGCATGAGTCGTGGAAATTGTCCATCCTGATCGCTGTCCCCAACCCTGTTTAATTGTCACCCCGGGTATGAGTAAAGCTGTTAGTTTATAAAATGAAATTTCTCTGTTTTCAGACTGTCCCCAGCGCACCGGTTGAAACAATCCGTATTCCCAGCGGCCTTGGGGCAGAGTATGTGCTGTTCCTGGTAGCCATTCTCCCTGTGGGAATATTTGGCTTATTAAAAAAACGATGATGAGAATATTTTTCATCATTCAAGTATAATCGTACATCCGACCGGCGCATGGTCAGATAGTTCTATGGCTCCCTGGAAAGTGATCCCACTACCGGATGCAACATTTATATTTGTAAAAATATAATCTAGTTTGCGATCCCAAAATCTGTCTTCAGATGTGCTGTGTGTATTATGATCTACCCCAAAAGCGTCTATTAAAGAAATTGCAGTATTATACGTATCATAGAGCGGCTGTAGTAAAGTTGGTTCATTTAGAAAATTCTCAAAATAACTTCCCTCTAAGTGGGGCCCACCATCAGTATCTGTGTGAAACACGTCATCTGCACAGGCGTCCTCATCACAGAAATCTGTTTCTGCTCCGGGTGGTACGGAGTTCAAATCTCCCCCGGCGACAAATACGTCTCCATTAATAACCATTTCATCTAGGACCTCCTTAAATTTGTCAACATGTTTTTGCTTTGTGTCGTCGGTAGCAAACGCAGTGGCGTGAACCGTTACCGCATAAAAATTATCTTGGCCGGGGATTGCTATTTTTGCTTTTAATACATTTCTACGCAGGTAAAACATTTGAGTCAGAGGGTCTTGGTCAGTGCGTAAAGGCAGTTTAATTCGTTCGGCAGATTCAATTTCATGTTTAGTCATTACCACGTTACCCGCATCTATTCTCCCAATACCATCGCTAGGAATGGTTTGCGCTTGCCACATGGATGCATAGGCGGCGTAATTCATATCTGTATGATCCAGCAGCCATTGCACCTGGTCAATATATTGCGTGCGCTTGGATTCTCGGTCCACTTCCTGGAGTAAAATAATATCAGGATCAATTGCATCAATTTCTGCGGCAACAAGCTCCAAAGCGTTCAATACTTCTTTTTCTGTCATAACGGTTCGGTCTCCGCAGGAATCGCCGAAAAAAGGTAGGCGGCCGATACCAAAACGAATATTCCAGGACAAAACTTTTAAAGCGTTTTCTGGATCTGGAATTGTTGTAAATGTTTTAGCTTCGTATAAAACAGCCTTTTCCACGTCTTCAAATGTGGTAACCAGTGGTTCACAGCTGAATAAAGCAATAAATAGAATATAAAAAAATGATTTACACTGACGCATGTATGGAACTTATTACTGATTTATAACACGTCGCAAAATGTCTTTATCATCTGGAAATAATTTGGATTTTACAAGCCGCGGCACTAAAATTTTTAATTTTGGATCTCGTGCAAAGACATCCTTAAAAATCGGCAACGCTTCATCAAGGCGGTTTGCTCCTACTAATGTGACTGCCGTCCAGAAAGGTAATTCCGGGTTTTCTGGATAATATTCAGTCGCTTGATCATATTCTTTTAGAGCTAATTCTATTTGCCCCGTTTCCATATAATGATCGCCTTTATTGGCATGAATATATGCTTTGTGTATTCTGATCAATCGTTTTAATTCCTTTATCGGTGTTGGGTGATCTTCGATGCGTAAATCTAAAACGACATCTTTATAGGAAATCCCTGTTGGTTTTCCACTTACGATTAACATGGCAGCCGATTGTTTGCCCCGCAAATCACCCCCTTCATTTTGCGCTGCTTCTAAAGCGGCTAACATACGGTCGGCTAATCCTCCGGACGTACTTTCAAATGCGTTTGCCATAACCTCCGGAACAGTGCTCTTTTCCATCAGATTCGCCTGAACAGTATAATTTTTTCCCACAATATGCCCTGCAAAATCAATACAGTTTTTTCCGGTGTGGACCGCAATATTACCAATGGCATCCACCATGCCCACTTGGCGAACCGCCTTACCTTCGTCCTGATCCAATAATATAGTAAGTGCTTCTTCGGCTGTCTTTCCTTCACGCATTAGCTGTAAGCCTTCCGGTCCATACTCAACCTTGATAAATGACTGTGTTGCCACTGCACCCACTCCTGCTTGCGCCCAAGGAACAAGCGCACCTACAGAAAACCAATGACTTTGTACAGCCACGCCGAGTTCACCGGTCGTTTCATCCAGGGCAACAATTGAATATGTGTTGACCGGACGAATTCCTTGGGCTGGAATCATATTTACCAAAATGAATAAAATAGTTGTTAAAATATGTTTACGCATTCTTTCTCCTTAATTATAACTAAAAGAGATTAAGTCAAATTGACCTTTGCAGCAATTCATGCTTACATTCCAAAATGAAATATTTAAAATACTTGGGCATGCCGCTTCTCATTTTAATGGCTATTTATTTGGGCGCCATGGGACAATATTGGGCCTGGGTATATTTGCTTATTTTGGATACCATTATCATTGCCGGGGATGCGTTTCTTGGTGATGATAAAACAACCCCGGAATATCGTTATCCAAGGCTGTTGACTATCCTTGTATATATTAACTTCCCTGTTTATCTCATTTTTCTAACGATTGCTATTTATATGAGTGGTAGCGTTTCACTACCAAGTTTTGAGCAGATTATTTATTTAGTGACCGGGAGTGATATTGCCTTAACACGTCATGGAACTGCTGTCTGGCATTTAGCAGGTTATGTTTTTACTGGGGGGCTTCTCATGGGATCAGCGCTGACAATTCCTGCCCATGAACTGGTACACCATAAAAAGAAAAAAATGGATTGGTTGATTGGCAATTGGATGATGGCCTTTACCTGCGACAGCGCCTTTGCCATTGAACACGTTCATGGACATCATAAGAACGTTGGCCTGGCGACTGACCCTGCTACTGCCAAACGCGGTGAAAGTTTTTATCTGTTCTTTTTAAAGGCTTCACTCCAAGAGCACCGTGATGGCTGGAAGATCGAAAATGAACGTTTGAAAAAACGTGGACATGGGCTGATCAGTGTATATAACCGCATGATTAGGGGCTACGCTCGCAGTTTTCTTATCCTAGCGGCTGCTTATTATATAGGTGGATTCGGCGGTGTTGTCGTGTTTTTGGGTATTTCCGTATTCGCCAAATTATTTTTGGAAATAGTGAATTATATGGAGCACTACGGTTTGGTCCGCGTGCCGGGCACGCCTGTGGCTCCCCATCATTCCTGGAATACAAACAAACGTGTCAGCAGTATTCTGCTCTACAATCTTACTCGCCACTCTCATCATCATGAACAAGGCAGCCTGGAATTCTGGAAACTGCGCCCGTATCCTGGTGCGCCGGAAATGCCTTATGGCTATCTGACAACGTTATATCTGGTAGCATTTTTCCCCGGGGCTTACCGCAGGATGATGGAACCACTCTTGGAAGACTGGCGCAATACCTACGCCACGGAAGAAGAAAAAGTCTTAATGTCTTAATGTCTTAAATTATAGCATAATGAAAAGAAGGAAATTTATCAAATTAGGTTTGCTGGGAACCGCAGCGACCGGAATCGCGCCGGGAGCTTTCCTAAAAGGAAGAGATTGCGACCTCACCAGTGATGATATCCTTGGGCCTTACTGGTCGCAAAACCACCCTTATAGAACCGTGCTTGCTCATACGGACGAACCTGGAACACGCATTTTTATTTCAGGGACGGTGCAGGCTAACGATTGTGAAACACCTCTGCACAATGCCATTGTTGATGTTTGGCATGCAAATGACAGCGGGTGTTATACTGTTTTCCAGGAGTGTAATTCAGGTAATTCGGAAGAAGATCCCTACAATCTTCGGGGGCAAATGCTCACCAATGAAAATGGCGAGTATGCTTTTGAATCTATCTGGCCGGGACATTATGGAAGTAGGCCTAAACATTTTCATTATAAGATCACCACACCTGAAAACCAGGAATTGGTGACTCAATGTTATTTTGAGGGTGATGCACAAATTAATCAGCAGTGGGAAGATAATCACCCCGGTTTGATTATACCTTTGGAGAGCTCTGGCGATGGGCTTTATGGAGTATTTAACATTGTTATGAATGAAGAAGCTCAAGTCGGAACAGGGGAGGATTTAATTCCTGTTCCGGAACAGCCGTTTTTAAACCATAGTTATCCCAATCCATTTAATAACTCCACTCAAATCGAATTTGGTCTTTCTAGGTCCGGTCATGTCAGCATCGGTATCTATGATATCTCCGGGCGCTGGATCACGAATTTAACAGAGCAAAATTGGCCATCGGGATCTCACTATTTAAAATGGAGTGGGCAGGATTATTATGGGAATATGGTTCCTTCCGGTTCATATCTGGTGGTAATGAAAGCTGCCGGATTTACCGGATCGAAAAAGATTTTATTGCTTAAATAATCAAATCTCTTCAAAGACACCTGTTTTTTTATTCTTTTGTACTTTATCATGATTAAAACACCGGCCATGCATGGCAATGTAGACGCCCTGTGGCAAGCTTTGCACAAAGCCCAAGGCTGCACCCAGATTAAATAACCCATCTGAACTGCCAAACTTAAATGGGATCATTGCGCCGGTGAGAACAATGGTCTTTTCCAAATTGCCGCTTGCCAGAACCTTGGCTGTATCGGTCATCGTGTCCGTCCCATGGGTAATTACGATCTGATCCTCTTCGGCCTGTTTACAATTATCGAGAATCAGTTGCCGGTCGTCATTAGTCATATCCAAACTGTCGATCATCATCAAGGTGCGGATATTGACATCAATACGGGCACGACCAAGTTCCAATATCTCATGCATGTGCGTATCTTTGAAAAACAGCTTGCCTGTTATTTCATTGTATTCCTTATCAAAGGTACCGCCGGTTATGAAAATTCTGGTGGCCATTAATTAACTCACATTAATTCCAACACATTCTCCGGGGGACGACCTATAACAGCTTTATCCCCTTTAACAACGATTGGTCGTTCAATGATTTTAGGAAAGTGAGTCATTGCCGCAATGAGAGCCCTATCATTGTCCAATGTTTCTTGCAAATTGTTTTCCTTGAAATCTGTTTCGCCCTTACGTACAAATTCGTTAGGATGTTTTCCAAGTTTAGCGGCAAGATCTTTTAATATATCCCCCGTGGGGATGTCCTTTAAATATTCAATGATAGTCGGTTCAATACCGTTGTCACGCAACAGCTGCAGTGTCTGCCTGCTCTTGCCTCATCTGGGGTTATGATAGATTGTAAATCCGTCCATTTGTGGTCAATCCTTTCTCGGTTAGGTGTAATTTGGACTGGTAAGTTAAGGTTGTAATACCTATATCATCAACTATGTCATTAAGGCTCACTATGAGGTAGCATAATGTCATTTGGAGCACAGGTAAATGGAGCACACCCCCCTACATCAAGGACACAAAGCCAATGTTACGGTAACTGTGTCTTAAAATATTCTTTATAGTTTATACCACCACCACACCCTTCTATTATAATTGTAAGAATGTCCATTTCCCACCCCCTATGGGCGGATAGACTCGTCTGTACTACCGTGTATATCCATTCCGCTCAAGAAAAATAAAAGAATGCCCAAACACAAAACCAAAATTTCAACCTGTAAAAACCAAATGGGGGGTAGTACCCTTAAAATAAAAGATACACCCGCATTATTGTGTTATTTTTTATAAATTCAAGAAAACAACAAGGAATGAAAAATGGGAAAAGGTCAAGATTCTAAAAAAGCAATTAAAAAAGCACCGGCTAAAACTGCAAAAGAAAAAAAAGCAGAAAAGAGACTTAAAAAAGCAGAAAAGAGACTTAAAAAAGCTAATCGATAATTATGCGCAAGGAAACGGTAGTGGCGGTTCGATTAATGAGTTGATTCTTCACAAAAAAAAGACATATTAAATGAAACGCCTCTGGCTCAAATAGCTTCCTCACGGGCTTTTTTGTTTGTGGGATTATGGGTAGATTTGGATATGATTAACCGCATCACATTACTACTATTTATTGGGTTGGCTTGGGGGTAGGT
>OFJY01000010.1_pt1 | contig 26301 bp, 20 predicted proteins | sample 1540301 | NCBI WGS metagenome assembly OFJY01 (sample SAMEA104347369, study PRJEB22522) | marine metagenome | isolation source: seawater | reverse complement strand
GTCAGTCAGGTGTCTCAATTTAATATTTGCCTGCCAGAAATTAAATATAGTACAAATGAGTAAATTAAAATTTAGAGCTTAAAAGATGAACATAGATTTATTAATGGTGCTCTTTTACTTTGTTGTAATATTCATAATTGGAATATATAAAAGCGCTGACCAAAAAAAGGATGTGACCAACTATTTCCTAGGCGGTAGAAAACTGCGTTGGCCCTCCATAGCAATGTCTACAATTGCCACGAATATTCAAGCGGGTCATTTTGTCGGTATGGGAGGCGCTGCATATGCTTACGGATTAGCTCAGGCAAATTTTGAAATTGGTGCCATTTTCGGTATACTATTAGCTGCATTCTTTTTTGTCCCGCTCTATTTAAAGTTAAAAGTATTTACCCTGACACAATTTTTTGAAGACCGGTTTGGTCCTTTTCTGGCTACCTGTTATTCGGTTTTTTCCATCATCCTTTTTGGTGTTATCTATCTTGGTGGCGCGCTCTATTGGGGCAGTTTCGCCATTAATGGCATTTTTGGTGATCAATTGAGCATACTCCATCCGGATCCTATAATAAGACTCTACATTCTTGTGGTTCTTATGGGGGTTTTTTCGGCCGTCTATGTATATTTTGGTGGGCTTGCGGCTGTAGTACGAACCGATGTGATCCAGATGATTACGTTGTTGGGGGGCTCCACCATCATTTTGGTGTTAGCGATAAAAGCACTTGGTGGTGTGTCTGAACTCTATAACCCTGATCTTTATGACAGCATTGAGACAGGTAAGGATCATCTGATGCATTTGTTTCTTTCTTCTGATCATGAGAAAATTCCATGGACAGCGGTATTTTTTGGGATGTTATTAATGCACATTCAATATTGGGGTGCAAACCAGGTAATCCTGCAGAGAGCTCTGGCCGCACGTTCGCTAAGAGATGCTCAATTGGGATTAGTTGTAGGTGGTTTTTTGAAATACTTTGTGGCCGCACTCATTATTATTCCACCCATTGCATTAGTTGGTTTTCATGAACGGCTGGAAGACCCCGATCAGGCCTACATTGTGCTAGTGAACACCCTGTTGGCGCCGGGTGTACGCGGTTTTGTTTTGATGGGACTTTTCGCTTCGCTTATGAGCACGGTTGATTCCATAATCAATTCAGTGAGTACGCTCTATGCTTTTGATATTTACAAGAGACGGATAAATAAAGATGCGACGGACAAACAATTGATAAGAGTAGGGAAGAATACCATTGGAGTATCAACTCTGGTTGGAATTCTGTTTGCATTTTCACTTATTTACATTAAGTATAATGGGCTCGATTTTCCGCTTTCCCATCTGACAAATGAGATTTCTTATCACATAAAAGCCGGTTTTACCATATTAATCCTGGCGGCAGTATTTTGTACTCGAGCACCCAGGAATCTTGTGGCAACTGTTTTTGTGGCAAGTGTAGTTGTTTCACTAGCGTTTAAATATTTCATCTTTCCTGATATGAACTATCTGAACCGAACTGGATGGGTGATTGTGTTATGTTATGGTATTATTGCCGGAATATCGTATTTCTCACCAGGACAAAAGATCAAATGGATAGAATTGATTATTGTTGATTCCCGAACTGTCGGTTACTTTGGCATAATTCTTGGCGTAATATTGATTGGACTAAACATTATTTTAAGGTAGTAGGAGAAAAGAGATCATGAAAATAAAATTCACAGGTTCAGGAGATGGCCGTGGAATTCCTTCTGTCGGTTGTAAGTGTCAAAGGTGTTCTTCAGCAAGGATTAAAGGGGGAAAAAATTATCGCCGATCAGTCTCTGTGATTGTGACGAATAAATCGGATACAATTTTATTTGACGCACCTGGTTCGATTGGACAAGTACTCAATGAAGAAAAAATATTTCACCTGACAGCAATATTTCTTTCCCACAAACATTATGATCATATCGGAGGTATAACTGTATTTGAATATTGGCCGGAAAAAATTCCTGTTTACGGGAACATGTCTGTTCTCGGCAATTTTGAAATAACAAATAGGTTATACAACAACTGCAAATTTCATGTTCTACATGAAAATGAATCCATTAAAATCAACAACATCCGTGTTACCCCATTTTCTGTTATCCACAAAGTGCCTACCTTTGGAATGATATTTAAGGAAGATGATAAAAAAATCATACATTTTAGCGATAAGGCTGAGAAAAAATTGAATGATTACGAGAAAAGAAATTTGAAAAATTCAGATTTAGCCATTTTTCATACGCCAGGTTTTGATGGGGGTACAGACCACATTGATGTAGTAGGTGTAATGGATATTGCTAAAAGAAATCTTTCCACCCGATTTGTTGTTACCCATATCGGGCATAATAATTTATCTCATGAAGAATTGGTTAAAAAACTTAAACCCTATGATAATATTATTGTTGCCTACGATGGACTAACTCTACAGGTCTAATAATGATAAAACAGGCAGATTATGATTTAGTCATTTTGGGTCATTTTGCCAAAGATAAGCTGGTTTATGGCGACGTTGAACAAGATGCATTGGGCGGAGCAATATATTATGGTGGATTGGGAATATCTCACTTTAATATTCGAACTGCGGTCATCACGAGATTAGCGAAAAAGGATTTTAATTATTTAAAATTATTTAAAAAATATGATATACCAGTGTATCCACAAGAATCGGATGTAACCAGTGGAATACGCAATGAATATATATTAGACAATAATCTTAATGAACGTATTTGTACACCCCTTGCTTTTGCAGGTCCATTTCAATTGGAAAAAATCCCGGACATAACAACCAAAATTTTTCATATTGGTGCAATTATGGCCGGGGAAACATCTTTGGAATTAATTTGCCATCTATCCAAAAAATATCCCAAAGTTTCGCTGGATTTGCAAGGTGTATTGCGCATTAGAGAAAATGGTAAACTAATTTTTAAAGATTGGCCCCATAAAAAGGAAGGTTTGAATCACATTCACACGGTCAAAGCGGATAATGTTGAAGCTGAAGTTATAACGGGTAAAAAAGATATTATTGCAGCAGCAGAAAAAATATCTGAATGGGGACCCAAAGAAGTAGTAATTACTCATTCTGATGGTGTAATGGTTTATGTAGAAGGGATGATATATGAAGCTCCCTTTACAGCGAAATCATTTGTTGGTCGAACGGGAAGAGGTGATACTTGTATCGCTAATTATTTGGTGTGCAGGCTATCTCTATCACCTCTTGAATCGGTCAGATTTGCTGCCGCAGCTACATCAATAAAAATGGAAAAGGAAGGTCCATTAGTAACTGATTATCAGATGATTGTAAATCGAATTAAAAATCAACAATAATTTATATAATATGAATAAAGTAAAAATTGGAATAATAGGCACGGGCAACATTGCCAAAACTCATGCCGGAAATCTTAAATCAATCCCGGATGTTTTATTGGAATCGGCGTTTGACATAAATACGAAATCCAGCCAGGATTTTGCCCGGGAATTCGGAATGACTGTGAGGTATAGTATCGAAGAAGTATTTTCGAATTCTGATGCTGTTTATATTACAGTGCCGAATAAACTTCATGCTGAAATATCGCTCGAAGCACTGACTGCCGGCAAGCATGTGTTTTGTGAAAAGCCATTTGCACTAAATATTGATGATGCTAAAAAAATCGTCAAAGCAGTTAACGAAGCGGGCGTTGTTTACCAATTAGGATTTAATCGACGGTTCGCCCCAGTGTATAAAAAAATGAAGGATTTTATTATTGGTGGAGACTTAGTTCCAGCTTCTTTTAATATTAAAATGAATCGTGGTGAATTACAATTTCCGCCATGGACCAGTAATCCTAAAGTGACCGGAGGGTTCCTGTTTGAGTCCACACTTCATTTAATTGATATGGTTTGTTACCTCTTTGGGGAAGTGAAAAAAGTGACCGCCGTTGGTTCCAAAACGATATATCCTTGTGTGGATGATTTTTCAATGATTTTTGAGATGGAAAACGGCGTTCATGGCGTATTGTCCTCTTCAGCACACACCACCTGGATGTATCCTTTTGAACGTGTAGAAATATGCGGAAATCATTTCACTATCGCTAACGATGAGATGGAAACAGTCACCTATTGTTCAGGATTAGACCAACCATCTTATCAGGAAAAATTCACTACTTTGTCCATCGAAAAACGCTGGGGATTTGTTCAGGAGGATTCATTGTTTATTGCTCGTTTATTGGGTAAACAAGAAGATGGAATGGACCTTATTGCAACTCATATTGATGGATATAAAAATGTCGAATTAATCGAAAATATTTACCAGCAAATTGGGTTGGGTCACTAAAATAATGGAAAAAAAGTCAATTAATGTATAAGACAATTCGTTTAACAACGGCACAGGCAATTATCAGGTTTTTAAAAAATCAGTGGGTGGAACGTGATGGAGTTCAAAATCGATTCTTCGCCGGGATGTGGGGAATTTTTGGTCATGGGAATGTCACCGGATTGGGACAGGCCTTGGAGCAGGACAGCGAATTTACCCATTACTTACCTCGCAATGAACAGGCTGAAGTTCATATCGCCGCCGCGTTTGCTAAGCAGCATCGTCGAATGCGCGCTTTTGTCTGTACAACGTCTATTGGACCGGGTGCCACCAACCTGGTGACGGGTGCAGCCGGCGCCACCATCAACCGTCTTCCCGTATTATTATTACCGGGAGATATTTTTGCCCGTAGAAATGTAGGTCCTGTTCTCCAGCAGTTAGAACATCCCCTCAGCCCGGAAATTTCTGTGAATGACTGCTTAAAACCGGTCAGTCGTTATTGGGATCGAATTAATCGCCCCGAACAGATTCTGACTTCTTTCCCTGAGGCCGTTCGCATTTTAACAAATCCTGCAGAAGTAGGAGCTGTGACGATTGCGCTGCCTCAGGATGTTCAGACAGAAGCATACGATTTTCCGGAAGAATTCTTTGCGAAGCGGATACATTATATTGTCAGGGCAGCACCAGATCCATTAATGATCGATAGGGCAATCGAATTGATTCAAAAATCAACTGGGCCAATGATTATTGCCGGTGGCGGAGTAATATACTCCGAAGGTGAAAATATCCTTACCGATTTCTGCAATATGACTGGAATTCCAGTGGGGGAAACCCAAGCCGGGAAAGGGTCATTATCGTGGAAGCATAAGCAAAATTTGGGCGCTGTCGGCGCTACCGGAACTTCATCAGCCAACTTGATTGCGCTGTCGACTGATCTTGTCATCTGTATCGGTACCCGGTTATCAGATTTTACAACAGCCTCTAAAACTCAATTCCAAAATTCAGAGGTGAAATTTATTGGTATCAACGTATCTCCCTTTGATGCTGCTAAACATTCCGCATTAGAATTAATTGGTGATGCAAAAAGAACTTTAGAGATTCTCTTTCAGCGATTAAAAGACACCAATTACCATATTTCCGCTCCTTACTCTCACCGTATTGTGGAGACGATTGGTGAATGGAGAGATGAAAATGACAGGGTTTATTCCGGGACTGGAAACCAAAAAGTAACCCAAGGGGAACTTTTGGGGATTGTAAATGATAATCTCAATGAAGATGATACTATCGTGTGCGCGGCAGGAAGTCTTCCCGGTGATTTACATAAATTTTTCCGCATTACCAATGGCGACCAGTACCACATGGAATACGGATATTCTTGTATGGGGTATGAAATCGCCGGAGGATTAGGGGTTCGATTTGCAAAAGATAAAGGAGAAGTGATTGTAATGGTAGGTGATGGATCATATTTAATGATGCATACTGAAATCGTTACTTCCCTGCAAGAAGATAAAAAGTTAATTATTCTTCTCTTAGACAATCATGGCTTTGGCAGTATTAATGGCCTTTCCAAGAGTAGTGGCAGTTTGGGATTCGGAAACCGTTTCCGCAATCGAGATTCAACTACCGGCAAATTAACAGGTGACTTTTTTGCGATTGATTACGCTGATAATGCCCGTTCCTTAGGCGCTGAAACCATTCGAGTTGGTAATCGGAATGAAATCATCGCTGCTTTGGAAACAGCAAGAAAGAATAAAAAAACGACCGTAATCATTATGGAAATTGAACCGTCACGATTGCCAGGATACTATTCCTGGTGGGATGTCCCTATCGCGGAAGTTTCCGAGATGCCCAGCGTTCAGCAAGTCCGCAAGGATTATGAAGATAAGGTAAAAAAGGAACGATATTTTCTAAAATGAATTCATCGGTGAAAATAGGGATCGCACCCATCAATTGGTCCAATGATGATATGCCGGAATTGGGAGAGAATATTACCCTGGATCAATGTTTATCAGAAATGCAAACAGCAGGGTATGATGGTACTGAATTGGGACATAAATTCCCCAAGACAGCGGAAAAATTGCATCCCTTACTGGAAACTTATGATCTTTCCCTTGCAGCAATGTGGCATTCAACTTATTTTGTGGAGAATTCTGATCTTGATAAGGAGTTGGATCAACTGCAGCAACGAATTGAGTTTTTAATCGAAATGGGAGCAAAAGTAATCAATCTAGCAGAATGCAGCCGTACAGTACATAGTAAAAAGGATATACCCCTGTCCCAAAAGCCCATTTTCAGTTCTCAAGAATGGGATCGACTTATTCATGGATTAAATAAAGCAGGCGAACTGTGTAATCAATTCGGTATGAAAGCTGCAGTTCATCACCATATGGGTACGGGAATTCAATCGCTGGATGAGATTGATCGATTGATGGAAAACACGGATCCCAATGCTGTTTTTCTTTGTGCTGATACGGGCCATTTAACCTTTGCCGGCATCGACCCTTTACTTGTGTTCGAAAAATATGTTGACCGAATAGTTCATGTTCATTTGAAAGATTTAAGGGGGTCGGTATTGAAAAAAGTATGGGCTAAAGACTGTTCTTTTCTGGAAGCAATTTTAAGTCATGTCTTTACCGTTCCGGGTGATGGGATGATCGATTTTAAACCGATTTTTGAAATTTTAGCATCATCGGCTTACGAAGGTTGGATGATCGTTGAAGCAGAGCAAGACCCCGCATGGGCAAATCCTTTCGAGTATGCCCAAACAGCTCGGGATTATTTAAACAATAATTGCAAACAATTAATTACAAGGTAGAATATGAATAAAACAAAGATGCAACTAACGAGTGAATTTGGCACCGATTGGTGGAACGATTCTAATGACCATTCAGAATTACAACATGCGGTGGATGAAGGGGCAGTCGGCGCCACTTCCAATCCGGTTATTACCAAGGCATCTGTGGCGGCGCATCCGGATGTTTGGTTACCGGTGATTGATCGTTTAATTAATGAAAACCCTTTAAGTACGGAGGATGAAATTGCCTGGATGCTTAGTGATCATGTTGGGAAAAGAGCAGCAAAAATTTTGCAACCCATATATGAAAACACTGATGGGAAAAAAGGGAAATTATCTTTACAAGTCAATCCTAAATACTACCGTAATGCAGATCTTATGGTAACCCAAGCTGATCAATTAGTGAGCATCTCTCCAAATATAGCTATTAAATGTCCTGCTGTTGCCGCAGGTATTAAGGCAATTGAATCCTTGACCGCAAAAGGAATATCTATTAATGCAACGGTAAGTTTTTCTGTTCCCCAAGCGATTGCGGCAGCAGATGCAGTTGAACGCGGTTTACTTACGGCAGAAAAAAACGGCATTAACACTGATTCAGTAACACCTTATATTACAATTATGGTTGGGCGTATTGACGATCATCTCCGACGAGTAATGGCTAATCAAAAAATAATGGTAGATCCTGGTGTTGTTAATTGGGCCGGGGTTGCAATCTTTAAGAAAGCATATCGTATCTTTAAAGAACGCGGCTATCGCGGCAAATTACTGTCCGCAGCGTTTAGATGTCACATGCATTGGTCGGAGTTTATCGGGGGCGATGTAATCATCAGTATTCCCTATTATTGGTGGAATCAATTTAACGCTTCATCGATCAAAGTTATTCCGCGCATGGATCAGGAAGTACCATTGGAAATACTATCACAGTTGGAAGATAACTTTGATGATTTTAGGAGAGCATACGAAGAAACGGGCATGACGGTTGAGGAATTTGTAAGTTTCGACTCCTCGGTAAATACATTGAATGGATTTTTACTGGGTTATGATGAATTTGTTGCCATTGTTCGGAAGCAAATGGTGAAATAAGAATAGTTCAAACAGAGCTATTATTAAATAGGATACAATGAATATGAAATTAATTTCTTCGTTTAGAGATTTTCAATTTACAGCCGGAATTCATGAATACCCGGAGGTTGAACAGACTACCGGCATCAAATTTTCAATTGTAATCATAGCTGAAAACGATCAGAGTTATATCCATACCGGAGAATATGAAACAGCTATATTATTGATTGAAGGGAAAGGAGAATTTATATACCAAGATCAAACTATTTCAGTACAACGTTCAAACTGGATTGATGAAAACCCCTGTGTCATTCATCTCCCAAAAGATGACATTGTTCAGATAAATGCTCATAGTCAATGCCGCGTTGCGATTGTTCAAACAAAGAATTCCGATTCATTCCCCGGTCGGGTATTTATTCCTAATGATATTGACGTAGAACATCGGGGAAAAGATCAATTGGGTGGTACATGTTACCGATTGGTTCGACTTGCCTTTGATCGTACAAACGCCCCGAAAGCGGCTAAATTAGTACTGGGAGAAGTCTTGAATTTTCCGGGTAAATGGAGTAGTTATCCACCCCACCATCATAAACACCCTGAAATCTACTACTATGAGTTTTCTCCCAATGAAGGATACGGCCATGGTGAATTAGGGGATAAGGTCTATAAGCTAAAACATCAAGATTTATTAATGATTACAAATTCATTGGACCATAGCCAAGTTTCGGCTCCCGGTTATTATCTATATTATATATGGGCTATACGCCACTTGGCAAATGATCCATATACTGGATTTGAATACACAAAACCATTCGATCAATTGATTTCATAATCATCACGATTCCTGAAAAACTGATATCCATATTACTGCGAGATTCTCCATTGTATACTTTTTTTCAAATATAGTATCATAATATGTTTAGCGTTGGAAGGTGATTATTTTGAATATGACTATAATTTTTCCACAAAAATATGGGTAGGCAAAATCATACAATAATTGGATTCATGTTCTTTTCTTTGGGTCTTCTGTTATTGTCTTATTTTTGTGGTTGTAGTAAAGAAAACAACATAGCAGATGATAAAATTATTGCAACAGTAAATGATCAATATATTGTATTGGACGACTTTGTTAAGCGTTTAGAATTGACACCTTTACAGGGTGCGAATAAAACGAATCGCAAACAGAAAGCATTAGATATTTGGATTGATGAGCACTTAGTTAGTCATTGGGCCCAACAAAACAAAATTGATGAAAATCCGGGCTTTATTGAAACACTAGAGTTAATTAATAAACGTGCATTAATTCGTGAGTTATTTTATCATGAAGTACGAGAATTAATTAAGCCCGACTCTGTAGAACTGCATGAGGCGTTTATTCAATCATTGTTTCGTAATGATGTGGTAGGGTTATATACTGAAAACCAGACCATCGTTGATGAATGGAAGGAGTTAATCAACAGTAACTATTCCTTTTCGAAAATACTGCAAAAGTGGGGCAATGATTCCCAGGTGAGAATCGACAGCGCTTCCTTTCATTGGGGAGATGGTGCTGTTCCTGTATTAATAGATAAGGCGGCCTATTCAATTGAACCAGGGGAATATTCGGATATTATCAAATTACCGCAAGGGCATGGACTTTTATTCGTAAAAAACCGAGTTCAGGATAAATTTTTAACGCAGGATCAAATTCCTTTAAAGCAGCAGGAGGTCTTAACTGTTTTAAAAGCCCGGATGGAAACAATTCGTGCAAATGAATATGTTAAAAATTTAATGGCTGGAAAACAAGTCACAACAAAAGCGGAAGGTGTCAGTGAACTGATCCGTGTTCTTCAACCCGATGTGAAAGGGACTACAATAAATGAATTACTCATTTCCTTTTCTCAAGATACCAGTTTAAGCCTAAATACAGAGATAGATCGTTTGGATCTGCCTGTTATTGTTACGCCTGATTTTACATGGTCAATACGAGAAACAATAAAGATTCTATACCAATATAATTTTCCTCATCAAGAAAGCAATGAACAAAGTTTAATTAAAAACATCGTACGGTTATTGAAAAATGCCGTGCGGGACGAATATCTGTACAGAAAGGCCTTGGAATTAGACTTGAATAAAAGTCTTGCTGCCCAAAAAGATTATGGTTTATGGAAAAGGTATTTGTTATACAGAAAGGGTGTTTCAACCTTTATAGCAAATGTAGACCCGGACAATCGTCGGAAGGTATTAACGGCATGGCTAAATAGTTTACGGAAGGATGCTGAAATTCGTGTTAACAATCAATTGTTAAATTCGGTTAATTATACCGGTATTCAGATGTTGACATTTTGGAATGATAATAGCTCACTCCAATTGGCGGTGCCGCCACTCATTGATTTCCGAAATAATGAATCCGAATAATTCAACAATAATTGTTCCTCCCACAAACTAAATACGGACGGTTGTTTTTTCCCCGCCGGCTATGGCTCCGTATTTCATATCGCTTATGGTTTCTTTTTCTTGTGTTTAATTTACGAATCGCATATTTGCGATTATATCCACAGACTTCACAAAACTCATCTAATACTTGAGATTTTGTCTTTTTATCAGAATTTCTATACCGCCTTACAACGGTTTTATAGTAATCCTTTCTCGATTGTTTGCTCATATTCATGTACTCTTTCTACGGTTACATTATTTATGAGGCAATGCGAAGGTTTCTATTTCAACATGATCATCTTAGTAACGTGAAATTTCATTCCCATATTGGCGACACCGTTTAAGGACGACCAATATGCTTGAACAAATTTCAAAAGAATTTGATTATTATACTTTGCAAAATCAAAGTGCTTGGTATTTTAATCCCTATGAATATAAATTTTACGCAATCGGTGGCGGAACTTAAACAAATGATTGTAATAAATTGCAAAGCTTGAACCGTAACTAGCTGAATCTTTAGAGCAATTCTAAATACAAACCCCCACCAAGTTCCTTTGTGTGTGGGGTTGAGTTTAGTGGATTGTTGAAAGAAATAAAGATGTTCATTAAAGATATGTATTCTTCTTCTTCTCATTATCGGTTAATAAAAGTATTACATATACATAATCATACTTCCGTTCTAATGTATGCATTCCTAATATGGTTTTGTATTTCCGGATCTTCTCTTCTAGCTGGAACTACCGGGAAAATCACGGGCATAGTTCGGGATGCCTCTACAGAAGAACCTTTGATCGGGGCAAATATAATTATTGAAGGAACCTCCATTGGAGCTGCAACCGATATCGAAGGACGATATATTATTCTAAACATTCCACCTGGTGTTTATGAGGTAAAGTCTATGATGATCGGATACACTTCCGCCCGAACGGTAGGTATTAAAATATCAATCGACGTTACCACCACTCTTCATTTTCAGTTACAGCCTTCTGTATTGGATTTTGAGGAGGTAACAATTACCGCAGAACGAAAAATTATTCGAAAAGATCTTACATCCACACTTTCCATTGTAGGCAGTGATGAAATAGCAGAAATGCCCGTTGAGGAGTTTGAGGATATTTTGGCGCTTCAGGCTGGAATTATTGTTGGCAGTGGAGGTGAGATTCATATCCGGGGGGGGCGATCCAGTGAAATCTCTTATTTGGTTGATGGCATTTCGGTAACAGATCCTTTTTCCGGCGAGCTTGCCATTGAAATTGAAAATAATTCCATTCAGGAGCTACAAGTGATTAGCGGAACGTTCAATGCAGAGTATGGTCAGGCAATGTCCGGAATTATTGATATCGTAACCAAGGAGGGGGGTGATAGACTACGGGGGAATATCTCTTTTTATTCCGGGGACTATCTTAGCCACAATAATAATTTATTTGTGAATATTGATAATGTAAACAATGTATCAAATGTACAAATAAGTATGGATGGCCCAGTCCCGTTGTTTGGTAATAAACTATCATTTTTTCTTACAGGGAGGTATTATAATACCCAGGGTTGGCTTTATGGGAAAAGAAGATTTATACCTGCCGACTCCTCCAATTTTGCGAATTGGAATGTGAAAAAAGATGATGTGGGTGCGGACGCCATCGCAAATACTGGAGATGCCGGTGAGGGTGATGGCAGTGCGACTCCCGGAGAACCGAATGTCTATGTGGAAGAGTCTGGTGATGGCGCCTTTGTTTCCATGAATCCACTTGTTAAAATTAGCGCTGAAGGGAAACTGACTTACCGGCTCTCCCCGACCATTAAAGTTTCTTACGGTTTATTCTGGAATAAGATTAATTTTCGCGAATATTCCCATTCATTCAAGTTAAATCCGGATGGAGATTATCAACAGTTCAAAAATGGATATGCCCAGTCGTTGATTTGGAATCACACTTTGAGTTCCAAGTCCTTTTATACTCTTAAGCTTTCCGATACATTTTTTGATTATAAAAGGTATGTATATCAGGATCCTCTCGATTCTCGATATGTTGACCCGAAACGTTTAAATGACGCTTCGCAAAAAGCATTTAAGACAGGTGGGACTGAAATGTGGCAGTATTATCGGAATACTCGTTCATTTGGAGGAAAGGCGGATTTAACCAGTCAAATTAATCATTCACATCAAGCGAAAATCGGATTGGATTTCAGGCAGCACAATTTATTTTTTCACGAATTCGAGATAATTCCTAAGAGAAATGATGCAGGAATCGTTATTAGACCTTTTGAACCTATTCCTGCCGGTTCTGCATCCATTGCAAATAATCGTTACCGTCACTATCCAATTGAAGCAGCGGCATATCTTCAAGATAAAATGGAATTTGAAGAAATGATTATCAATATTGGCCTGCGATATGATTATTTTAACGCAAATGCGAAAGTTCCTATAGATCTTAGAGATGCCGACAATGCAAAATATTTTATGGTGCTTTCACCCCAAGATGGAAGTATCAGGATTTGGAGGGAACATGAATATGGAATAGAAATGGGTGAAATTCTCGACACTGTTAATGTCCGGGGAAACAAATGGGAAAATAATTATCGAAATGCAAAACCTGTGCATAACTTGAGTCCTCGGATTGGAATTTCTTATCCCATTTCAGATCGGGGCGCTATCCATTTTTCTTATGGCCATTTTTCCCAAATACCCACCTTTGAGCAGTTATATGACAATTCGGAATTTGAGGTTTGGCCTGGCTTATCTTCCACGATGGGCAATGCGGAACTGAAACCACAACGTACGGTTATTTATGAAATTGGTTTACAACAACAATTTTCGGAAAATATTGGCATTGATATAACTGGTTTTTACAAAGATATTAGACATCTTTTAGGCATGGAAATCATTAATACTTACACTCAGGATTTGTATGCCCGTTATATAAATCGTGATTATGGGAATGTAAAGGGTATCACCTTAGCTCTTGAGAAAAGAAGGTCAAATTCTATTTATGCTTCCGTTGATTATACGTATCAAGTCGCTGAGGGTAATGCCTCCGATCCAAAGCAGGTGTTTAAAGATGCTAAGAGTAATAAAGAGAGTGAGATTCAAATCGTCCCCCTGGACTGGGATCAGACACATACTCTCAATTTCAATATAACTATGAGCCAACCAGGGAGTTGGGGCTTGAGTCTTATTGGAAGGCTGGGAAGCGGACTGCCATACACTCCTAAAATTGGAAATGTAGGAGCCACCTTTGAAAACAGTGAAAGAAAACCACCCCAGTATTCATTCGATATAAAAGCACAAAAAGAGTATTTAATTCTGGGTACAGTGTACTCTGTCTATGTGAAAGCATATAATATTTTTGATCGGAAAAATGAAAAAATCGTTTATTCTGATACCGGAAGAGCCGGCTATAATATTGATCCTCCTGTGGGTGTGAGGGGCGTGAATACTTTAGATGAATTCCTGACCAGACCTGATTACTACTCCGAACCAAGGAGAGTAATAATTGGGGTCTCGGCTGGATTTTGAATTTCCCCGTCTGATAGGATAAAAAATGAAGGTGGTTAATAAAACAATAAAGATATATTCAACACCAAAGGTGTTGTGATGGTTTTTTATCGGATGTGTTATAAATATTGGACTCCTAACGGAGTCCGCAAAATATCGGGTTGGAACAATAGATGCATTTAAATGAAGTTTGTAATCGGTATAACGAATGTTTACCCGCTTACGCAGAAAGCTCCGGATGCCCAGCCTTCGTAGTTGAAGCTACTCCCTTCCTACACAGCCGTTTCGGAAGGGAGGCGGTGGAGAAGGCTGATGCCGTAGGGTTTTACATAAACGAAAATGGTATATTTAAATGGATGCATTTTTAAAGACAAAACTAAATAGAATGATATCATTTATTTTATTTGTGATTATCATGTGCAGTATCGTTTTTCCTCAGGAGCCATATGGTGATCCGATCTGGAAAAAACGAGGTATCATGGATGGAAATCTGGTGCGGACCATTTTCTTCAATCATGGTGAAGTTGCTTTTTGGCCGGAACAGCCATCTTGCGAATGGCCCAAGGGGAGCGGGCAGTCATATATTGATGCAGTTGCACCATGGGTAGCTGTTTCGGTTGTGGATATTCATGGTAATAGAATTCACCCGTTGGAAGCTAACTACAGGGAAAATGTTGATCAGGATCCCGAAACCGGGATAGTGTGGGGCTGGCAGCCCCTTCCGGGATACGTAAATCTAAATCAGGACTCACCCGCGATGAGCAATGATCCCGGCACGTGGCCCCAGCGCTGGCCGGACCAACCAGAATGGTACGATAAAGAAACCTTTGATTCGCATTGGAACGGATATTTTGGTATGGGAATTACCAACGCTGATTTGGAAACATACTTTGTCATAGACGATGCGGTGGATAAAGAATTTGATTTTTATCCGGATTCCACAGACTCAACCCGAGGTGGCCTGGGACTGCGGGTGGGCGTAAGGGGATTTCAGTGGTCGCATGTTTTGGCGGAAGACGTAATTTTTTGGCACTATGACATTAAAAATATCGGGACAACTGATTACGACAGCACTCTGTTCGGAATGTATCTTGATTTCGGTATTGGTGGGCCCGGAGATTCCCAAGATGATTGGGGTGAATTCGATCCTCTTTTAGACATCACATTTGCCTGGGATGGCAATGGGATAGGTGATACCGGCTGGGAACCCGTTGGTGTAGCTGGCTATGCCTTTCTCGAGAGCCCGGGAAAAGGCAATATTTATATTTATGATGATTTTGGTAATCTTATCGATGAGAAACCAGGAGATGGTATAGATAATGATGATGATGGTCTTATCGATGAAAGTAGAAGCAGCCCGCGAGGTGCATATGTTTTTGGATCAGTAGGCATTTATAACAATGGTGACTTTAAATGGCATTGGGAAGGTGATGAGGACGGGGATTGGGATAGTTTTAGCGACTTGAATGGAAATGGCATATGGGATGAAGGTGAATCATTAAATGATGACCTCGGTGCCGATGGCGTCGGACCCACCGATGAACAATATACCGGACCCGATTTTGGAGAAGGCGATGGTTGGCCCACCGATGGCGAACCGGATTATAATCAAACCGATAAAGATGAGTCAGATCAGATCGGTTTATCTAGTATTAACATATTTAATCTTCATGACTATGAACTTGAGAGGGATGAAGAAATCTGGAATATTATGGCTTTCGGTGAGTTTGATCCGCAGGAGGGGCAGGTGAATTTGGGAGCATTGTATTCTTCAGGTCCATTTCTTCTGAAGGCCGGACAGACAGAACGATTTTCAATGGCGCTGCTTTTTGGTGAAGATCGCGATGATATTATGAGAAATAAACGGATTGTCCAGGGAATCTATAACGCCGGATATAACTTTTCCAGACCGCCTGACAAACCAAAAGTGACAGCAGTTCCCGGCGACCAACGAGTTACGCTGTACTGGGATAGAGATGCTGAGAAAAGTTTCGATCGATTTCTTGGTACCAAGGATTTCGAAGGGTATAAGATCTACCGCAGCACGGATCCGGCATTACTTGAACCTAAAATAATAACCGATGCTTATGGAATTAAAACCTATCGTAAAGCCATTTTTCAATGCGATTTAATTAATTTTGATCCGGATACGCTATGGTGGGTCAAAGGGACTCATCCTGCTGATGTTAACGGTGTTCAGTTCGATATGGGTGACGATACAGGTCTGGTGCATACCTGGACAGATTCCACGGTTCAGAACGGTCAAACTTATTATTATGCTGTGGTTTCTTACGACCGGGGGCTTCCTCCTATTAGTATTGGTGAAGAAGGATTACCTCCTACCGAAAGTTCTGCAATTATCAATATTGATGACCAGGGCTACGTAATTGGCACCGATGTAAATGCGGTAGTGGTGACACCCAATGCCCCGGCGGCTGGTTATCAACCACCCCAATTGACAGAAATCGATCATATTGACGGACCAGGAACTGGTTCAATCTCGATTGAAATTATTGATCTAGCCTACGTGAAAGAAAGTCATACCTACCAGGTAAGATTTCAACATGAAGGTCCTTTTCAAACAACCTCTTATTCTGTTTTTGATATGCAAGAGAATCCACTTGATACGTTGATCGCTAACAGTCCTTATGTATTTATTGACTCAATTTTAATTGATCCTTTGCTGAATCGTTATGAGCATATCCCTCAAGAAGGTGATCTTTTTGATGGAATGAGGATATTGGTAGAGAGTGATTTAATTGCCTTAGATACATTGGAATCAGGATGGACGGAAACAAGCCAAAGTAACTTTATACCCAGAATTTCCTTAACATCGCAAAGTATACTATATCCGGTTGATTATGAAATTCATTTTTTTAATGATTGGGCTGATATTTCAAGTAATAACAAACCTGCCAAATTTAAGGTGTGGAACGTGACGGAAGAAAAATGGAGCAAATTCTTTTTAAAGGATTTTAATGATAATGGAATTCCAGACGAAGATCCCCAAGAATACCTATATATGTGGGAGACGGTAGATGGAAACGAAGTGAAAACCTGGAGATTATTGTTATCTCCCCCAGATTCAATGGACCCAATTCTTCCTACTGATGGTGATATATTTCTGATTAATACTTTTAAACCTTTCCGTGGAGAATATGGGGATAGTCTTGATCCAATCATGGGTGATATTTTCGAATTTACTACTCAAGCCGCCACCATTGATAAACAACAAGCAAAATCCGGATTAGATCAGATTGCGGTCGTTCCTAATCCCTATATGGTTTCTGCTACATGGGAGCCGAAAAGCCTTTTTTCAACGGGTCGCGGAGCAAGAATGGTGGAATTTATTCATCTGCCAAAAGAATGCACTATACGTATTTATACCGTACGTGGATATTTAGTGGATACTATTTATCACAGCAAAGATATGAGTGATGGTAGTGAGTTCTGGGATTTAAGGACCAAGGAGGGCAGGGATATTGCTTACGGGCTTTATATTTTTCATATTGACGCCCCGGGGTTGGGAGAAACCATTGGAAAGTTTGCGGTGGTTAAATGATCGAACGAAATTTTCATCAAACACATCCATATCGGTTCCCTGAAAACAGTGGTAATCTTTCCGGGCTCAAATGGTTAAACTATATTTTATTGATAATAACTCTATCAAATCTTGCCTTTAGTCAGTTCGCTATTAATGTTTCAAAGGTCAGTACCACCGCGGCGCCATTTTTAGAAATTGAAGCTGGGTCCAGGGCGGTAGGGATGGGGAGCGCCTTTGTAGCTGTTGCCGATGATGCTACGGCTTTGTACTGGAATGCGGCAGGCATATCCCGCCTGAAACAAAATGAACTGGTATTAATTCACACGACCTGGATTGCCGATATCAATTATAATTATGTGGGAGGTATTTTTTTAATAGACCGTCTGGGTACCATAGGCTTTAGTATTACGTCTCTCGGTACAAACGAAATGAAGGTTAGAACGGTTGACGAACCGGAAGGTACCGGCGAAAGATTTAGTGTGAGTGACTTAGCGTTTGGGGTCGCTTTTGCTCGAAATCTTACCCATAGATTTTCAATTGGCTTTAATGCAAAATATATTAGACAGAATATCTGGAACATGAGTGCCACTGGTTTTGCGATCGATATCGGAACATTATTCATCACCCAATTTTCCGGGTTGAAAATCGGAATGAGCATTTCCAACTTCGGCGGCAAGATGCAGATGTTGGGCAAGGGTACCTTTGTCAATTATGATTTAGCTCCGACTCAGGAAGGCAGTAATGACCGCATCCCGGCCAATTTAAAAACAGATAAATTTCCACTGCCGCTAATATTCCGGGTGGGGTTAGCGCTGGATGTATTAAAGTCCGGATCGAATCATTTGACATTGGCGGTAGATGCTGCTCATCCCAATGATAATACTGAGTATGTGAATCTGGGATTGGAATATGCCATAAATAATAGGTTATTTTTGCGAGCCGGCTATAAAAATCTTTTTATGCTCGATAGTGAAGAGGGTTTAACCCTTGGGGCCGGATTAAAACACAGAATTAACCGCTCGGCAAAGTTGGTCATTGACTACAGCTATCAAGAATTTGGACGGTTGATCAATGCTCAGAGGTTTTCCTTATCATTGGAATTTTAAGGTTTAATCCGTCCACTGATATAAAATATCCCGTGCATTAAAATAATTATGATTGTTCATATTAGTCACGCAATGTTCGGATTCTTCTATACGTGCGAGTTATCCCGACAAGTCGGGAGTATGTTAGCCCTTATGGTGATTAATTCATGCACTCATGAAATAATCTAGTGAAATGAAAAGAATAATAATAAGCAAAACCCTGTTACCAAGTTTAGCGATGGTGCTGACAGTGAACCAAACTGCCTTCGCCCAGGTTTTTTTATTTCCCGAATTCTTGAATTTCGATGAGGTAATTTTTGGGCAATCTGTATCACAATCCCTTGTAATAAAAAACCAGGGAGATACAGCTATTGTTGTAGGTGATATCAATTTTTCTCACTCTTATTTCCAGGTTTCAGATACCTCGTTTTCCATAGATCCAAACGATAGTCAAATTGTAGTTGTTATTTTTTCTCCACAAGAGCAAGGTGCAGCTGATGGAACTATGAGTATTTTTGTAAATACTCCATCTGATACAATATTAGAGGTAGAATTGACCGGCTGGACTCCAATTGACCTGAACGTTGAATTGGTCAGAAACGAATTTTTGATGCCTATCTCCTTCAACGTGCAGAATTCCAGAGAATTCCTTCTCCATCTACGGGTGTCCTCTGAGACCAACTGGGCTATCCCCGAATCAGAAAGCGCCGTACTGACGATCTATATCGATAGTACGTATAGTTTTCAAAATCAGGACATCGTTCTATTTAAAGGTGATGAGCTTTTTGTTTATAAGGTATCATTAGGGAGAATGAACAGTGGAAGCCATACTATAGAGGTTTATTTCAATGGAGACAAATCACCTCCCGGCGCTCAATTTGTTTTTCTGGATGAGTTATCTCTTGTTCCCATTGCTCTCAAAAGCCGGGACTATGATGTCTTTCGATTCTCGCCTGTTTTATACGGTAGAGATCTTGTAAGCGAAGATGAGAGTGTGCATACCGATGTACCTTTATTGATGTGGCATGAAGTCGACACTGTTGAATCAGATAAGTGGATCGAATACAGCATGATTTGGAGCAACGAAGATGGAGGTACTAATAGCATCAGTTTGATGTCCCGTTGGGGTCGCACAACAGATATTGAATGGATTTATAAAGTGAAAATCGATCACGGAGGAAACGTTCTTGAGGAATATTTTCAGGGTCCGGGGCATTCTACTTCGTATTTTCAAGGTAATAGGATTAATGATCACCCGGTTTTGAAAACGGTCACCATGAATAATATGGTCAGCGATGAAGGGGAATCGGATTATAAATTTTTTCTTTCCCCCGAAAAGAGCAAACAAGAAATACACTCACGGGAAATCCTTATGGATGATGATCCATGGACTTATGAAATCATGGCTTTGGAAATGATCGCAGAGGGTAAATATGAAAGTCCGGCTGACCCGATTAGTCCGGCCGTAAGCGATGCCAGGAATTACCTTTATCTTGAATTCAATACACAAATGGCTGGAAATGGCATAAGATTGACTTTTGCAGCCAAACTTAAAAATGATCCGTTTTGGTATTATTCCGACCATGGTCTCTCATCCATAGGAGCAGTAAATGCCGGAGGGTGGCGTCGGTCTACCATAGAGCTTTGGGAAGGAACTACCCTGGATGATCTTGACAGCTTGCAAATTTTGGGTTCCGCTTCCGGTTCCTTTTCCATTGCTTTTGAGGAACTTTCTAAAGTTTTTTTGTTAGATGAAGACTTTGCGCTGTTGGAGTCTCCCTTACAATTGGATGAAACTTTTATTTTGAATGAAAGCAACAGCTCGATCCGTTTTGCCTTTGATGAATTGACTTCTGTAGGTGGAGAAGATGTGGCTTATGCACCAAAAATATTCTTATTATCTCAAAACTATCCAAATCCTTTTAATTCAATAACTAATATACAATACCAGCTCCCAGCGGCCAGTGAAGTACTCTTGACGATATACAATATACGTGGACAGGAAGTTTTACGTTTGGTTGAAAGTGATCAACCGGCTGGGTATCATCAAATCACATGGAATGCCGCTAACGTCGCATCAGGAATGTATTTCTATAGACTTCGGGCAGGTAACTTCGTCCAGACCCGGAAGATGATCCTTTTGAGATAGCGGGGTGAAATCATCATCATGAAGTTGATTCGCTATACCGGCAATCCTATTCTTAAGCCCCGCAGGGATGGTTAAAATTGACAACAAACTTATTGTTCTTTATGGGCGGGGCGGATAAAGTTTGCGGTGCAGCTTTTTTTTGGATGAATTTATTGATGATCTACTTTTAAAAGGAAAAAAGGAATTATGAAATTGAAACGTTTTTTAGAGAATCCGATTCTTAAACCCCGCGGTGACGATTGGGAGTCTGTGGCTGTTTTTAATCCGTCAGCGGTGTACTATGATGGGAAAATCCATCTACATTATCGGGCCGTGGGCGAGTATTACCCCTACACCTCCCGACTGGGATATGCTGTCTTTGATAAAGAGCTTAATTTAATCAAGCGATATCAGAATCCTGTTTTGGAGCCGGATTGGAAGAGGTGGGAAAGATCAATTGAAGATCCTCGGGTAACCATGATTGACGATATATTTTATTTGACTTATGTAACCACACCAACGCCCAGCCCGCCCGGGGGTGTACGGAGACGATTAGGGATTCCCAAACCGGAACAAAGCGCTTCTCCCCGAACGGCCTTGGCTAAGATGAAGGATTTTACGGAGTTTGAGCGTTACGATATCATCACTCCGGTTGGCGCCGATGAACGGGATGTTGTCTTTTTCCCTGAAAAAATTGGTGGCCGTTATGCGGTCATCCATCGACCGGCTAACTGGGTGGGTGAGGGTTATGGTTCCAAAGGACCAGCCATCTGGTTTGCCTGGATGGATAGTCTGGACGGGAAAATGATGGAGCATAAACTGGTGATGAAAGCAGAAGCAGAATGGGAAGGGGATAAGTTGGGCGCCGGTCCGCCACCGGTTAGAACTGACGCAGGCTGGTTGTTAATTTACCATGGTGTTGATCAAAATAATATTTATCGCTCCGGAGCAGCTCTTTTGGATTTAAAAGAGCCCTGGAAAGTCATTTGCCGGACACCAGATCCGATTCTGGAACCGGAAGAAGATTATGAGTTGGAAGGAGATGTTCCAAACGTGGTATTCCCGGAAGGAATGGTAGTATTAGACAACCAACTTATCGTTTTTTATGGGGGAGCGGATAAGGTTTGCTGTGCAGCTTCTGTTGATTTGAATGAATTTATTGGTGACTTACTCAAAAATGGGAAAAAGGAATTATGAAACTGAAGCGTTTTTCAAAGAATCCTATCTTAAAACCGATTAAGAAGAATAAGTGGGAAGGCGGTGCCGTCTTTAACTGTGCAGCGGTGTTTGATGGCAAGATGGTTCATTTGCTCTATCGCGCTATAGGCGAATATGACATTTATATTTCCAGTTTGGGTTATGCTGTAAGTAAAGATGGGCTCAACTTTCAACGGAATGACACACCTGTCTTTGAACCCCGGGAGAATTACGAACGCTTTGGTTGTGAAGACCCAAGAGTCACTCAAATCGATGGTACATTTTATGTGACCTACACTGCTCTTTCCAGCCGCGCCTGGTCGGGCAAGGGTAATCGCGTTGCTTTAGCTTCAACGATGGACTTCCAGTCTTTTGAAAGGCATGGCATCATTTTACCCGATATGGAGAATAAGGATGCGGTTATTTTTCCTGAAAAGGTGTCAGGCAAATATGTCATGTTTCACAGAACAATGCCTGATATATGGATAGGATATTCGGATAATCTTAAAGAATGGTATGGTCATAAAATCGTTATGAGACCGAGAGAAGGATTGTGGGATTGTAAAAAGATAGGTGCGGGTCCCCCTCCCATAAAAACGGAAAAGGGCTGGTTATTGTTTTACCACGGAGTCGATGAAAAACGTGTATACAGATTGGGAGTAGCTTTGTTTGATTTGAATGAACCATCCCGGTTAATTGCACGACAGGAAGGACCAATCCTGGAGCCGGAAGAACCGTGGGAATTAGAAGGAGATGTACCTACGGTAGTCTTCAACTGCGGAGCCATCGAGAAAAATGGAATGTATTATGTTTACTACGGTGGCGCTGATACCGTAATTGGTGTGGCAACTGTTAGTAAAGAAGAAGCGCTTGACTTTATATGATTTGGCATTTATTCAGGAAGAAAGTAAAATCCATAGTAGACGAATCGTTTGGGGAATCGATGATTAAATATTTAACGATACTGGCAGTATTCATTACAGTAACTACAATGGTCATGTCTTGCCATTCATCAAAAGCTGAGAATGATACTAAAAATATATCATATTGGACCGCTCCCAGTTTGGAACTATCAAAATTTGAAAGCAAGGTGGTTGAGGAATGGAATTTGAGTCACCCTGATTCCCGGATCGATTGGAAGACCATACCGGCAGGCACAACCTCTGAGGAAGTACTACTCACGGCGATTGCCACTCGAACAGGTCCTGATATTTGTTCCAATATATTTGGTGGTTTTGCCGCTCAATTGGCTGATGCAAAAGTCCTGGTTGCGCTCGATACCATGCCGGGTTTTTGGGATGTTATGGAAAAACGTAATATGGCTAATATTATTAGGAATAACTGGTTCTATAATGACCATGTCTATGTGATACCCGTCTATGTCAATCCGGAGCAGATGTGGTATAATAAAAAAATGCTTGATAAGCAGGGGATCACGGAACTTCCCCGAACGTATTTGGAGTTTTTTACTTTATTAGACGAAGTGTGTACGAGTCAAAATGTTTATGGTCTGACGGTCGATATCTCTTCGAAGTGGTACAAAAGATGGTTTGACTATTTAACATTATATGCGGCTGCAGCAGGTGGTGAACCCTACATAAACGTAAAGGAAAAGGAAGCACTTTTTGATAATCAAGCCGGAATAGCTGTCACAGAATTCTTTTTTAATGTATTTGAAAAAGGCTATGCCCCCCGTTTTGACATACAAGACGGGTTTCAAAAGGAGATGTTTCTTGCTTCCATAAAGGGCGCCGGAGATATCACAAGAGTCAAAAGGATGTATCCTGATTTGGAATATGTGATTGCTCCTCTAATAGTACCGGATTATTATCCCGTAAATGCTCCGGTTTACACTATGGCCGAGTCAAAAGGAATGGTTCTATTCAATAATACTCACAATAAACAGCAAGCCTGGGATTTTATGAAATGGTATTTTAATGATAGCCATGATTCGCTGTGGTTGGAATTGACCAATTATCTCCCTGCTCGTGAAGACCTGGTCAGCAATCCGATCTTCACTGAATATTTTAATAATAATCCGGATATAAAATCATATGCAGAAACATTAGATTTTTCTGTGCCATTAGTCTTGACGCCCCAGACGGTGGAAATCCAAACGATTCTTAACCGGGAATTATGGCAGCCTATTATTTTCGGATTGAAAACACCCTCAGCAGCATCCCGGGATGCAAATCAGACCATCCGCAGGATATTGAAGTCAGGTCCTTAATGCAAATGTTAAAAAGGTTAATACACGGTATTCAAAAAAGAAGATTTACAGAACTCGTAGGTTATGGGTTGGTCGCTCCATATGTTATTTATTCACTTGTTTTTTGGGTATATCCTTTTTTATGGGGTTTGATTATTGCATTTAAAAAATGGAATATCATAGCGCCGGACAAAGAGTTTGTCGGCTTAGACAATTTTATTAGGGTCATCCAAGATCCATTATTCTGGATATCATTTAAAAATATCCTGTTTTTTATGATTGTATATATCCCGTTAGTGATTATTTGTTCACTAAGTGTTGCTTTAATGTTGAACCGAATTAAAATATTACGGTCTTTTTTCGCCTCCGGCTATCTGATGTCCTATGTTTCTGCCGGCGTTGCTTATTCCATTGTTTTTAATTTGTTGTTCGCGGGTGATGGGTTGATCAACTCCTGGTTAGGTCATGTGGGAATAACTATTCCCTGGTTTTCCGATCCGAGGATTGCCATGGCTTCGATTGCTATGATTGTTGTCTGGAAATTCATGGGTTATTACGGTTTGATTTTTCTAGCGGGATTGCAATCAATCCCAAAGTCGCTCTATGAGTCGGCTGAAATCGATGGGGCAAGTAATTGGACACAATTCTGGCGCATCACAATCCCCTTACTAAATCCGTCTTTTATTATTATCCTTGTTTTTGCCGTCATGTTGTCCTTCAATGTTTTCACCGAACCTTATATGATTACCGGCGGGGGTCCGCTTGACAGCACACAGACATTTGTGATGCAAATTTATCACCAAACCTTTACCGCACTGCATGCCGGTTACGGTTCAAGTTTTGCCATTCTGGTTGCAATAATTAGTTTTACCTTTGTCTTTGTGATCAGAAAAATGGTGGAAAGGGACATTTCTTATGGGTAGATTCGTGCGGTTGTCAAATAGAAAACAATCAAATATTTTGGGTCTGACCGTAATTTATTCTCTGCTCAGCTTGGGTTTAGTCTTTATGATTTTCCCGTATGTCTGGATGATTTTGGCATCGTTTAAAATTCCATCGGAAATTTATCACCGCTTTATACCGACACAAATCACATTGGAACATTATCAAACAGTTTTTTCCTTAGGGTCTACCGGTTCCACTCATACATTTATTAAATCAATTTTCAATAGTTTGTTTGTGTCTTCAATTACCACTGTATCAGTTGTATTTTTTGGCGCTCTCACCGGGTATGCTTTAGCGCGGTTAAATTTTCCAGGGAAAACGTTTTTAAATAATTTTGTTTTATTCCAAATGTTGTTTCCGGTCGTATTATTTTTGATTCCTCGATTCTTATTGATGTTAGAGTTAGGATGGATTAATACCTATCAAGGAATGATGGCGCCTTTTATGATCAGTGCTTGGGCAATTTTTCTCTTCACCCAATTTTTTAAAACTGTTCCTCAAGCTCTAATTGATGCGGCCCGGATCGATGGTTGTTCCGAGTTAAGGATTATCTTCAAGATTATACTACCATTATCGAAATCTGTCACCATGATTATTGCTATATTTACGTTCATGGCCATGTGGGATGAATTCTTATGGTATCTGATTGTTACAAAGGATTATAATCTAATGCCACTTAGTGTTTTGTTGGGTCTTTACACTCGGGGCGAATATAGTAGTTATCCAGGTATTCTAACGGCGGGTGCGACCCTCCTGACGGTACCTATATTGGCTCTTTTCTTTCTCTTCAAGAAATATTTTACCGAAGGCATTACTATGTCCGGAATAAAAGGATAATTTTCAATGAAAAAGATATTTACCTTTTGTCGTATGGATTTCCCTGTATAAGTGGGAAAACACTGGTAGAGTAACAAATAAAACGAATCGGAGTATTTTAATTGAACGTCTCACTATTCCAATTGCGAAGCGAAGTTAAGTTTTTCTAATGAGGTTGTACATGACCCAAGTAAAGGCTAATTCACTTGATAATGCAAGAATGGCAAGGATGCACATAAAGGGAACAACAGATTTATAAACCAAGGGAGAGGGAATGGAAAGAAAAAAACTTTTATTAATATTCAGTGTTGGCATTTTAAT
>OFJY01000003.1_pt1 | contig 190504 bp, 173 predicted proteins | sample 1540301 | NCBI WGS metagenome assembly OFJY01 (sample SAMEA104347369, study PRJEB22522) | marine metagenome | isolation source: seawater | reverse complement strand
TCCACATCCCGATCAAACCCGTCCCACCCCCTGTCGGGTAGAATATCACATCGGGAAGATCCCAACCCAGTTGCTCGGCCAATTCAAGCCCCATCGTCTTCTTCCCTTCGATTCGATATGGTTCCTTCAGGGTCGAGACGGCGAACCATCCGATCGATTCCTTCCCCGCATTGATGATTGCCCCGCAATCTCCGATCAATCCGTTCACCAAATAGGTGTCAGCGCCTTGCGCCTGGGTCTCGGAGGTATTGATGAAAGGAGTATCATCGGGACACAGAACCGTGCTGCGTATCCCCGCGCGTGCAGCATAAGCAGCCAATGCAGAGCCGGCATTTCCATTGGTTGGAATCGCCAGATGCTCGAATCCGAATTCCTTCGCCATCGATACCGCGAGAGCAAGTCCCCGAGCTTTGAAGGAACCAGTCGGCAGACGAGATTCGTCTTTTACCAGCACCTCTGCTCCATCCAACGCCATATGCTCGATACTACGCTCCAAAGCCACAATAGGTGTCACCACTTCGCCCAAGGAGACTCGATTAGCTGCATCTGCCACCGGCAGGAGCGGTGAATACCTCCAGAATCCGGCCTCCTCCGAGGTCTCGATATCCTCGCGAGTCACCTCTTCCCGCATCGCTGCCAGATCATAACGAACCAGAATAGGTTTTCCAGCAGACGAAAGCGTATGTGGGACACCCTTCTCGATGATCTCGCCAGTGTAGGCACACTCGAGATGGGTGACGAAGTCGCGACTCATTCGAACACCAACTCGTGACTTCGAACCATCAGAATCCTCTCAGATGGCGGTGGGCGCAATGTGACCGTCTTCTTTGTCATCTTCTGAACGAACTCGATTCCAGACATTCTTCATCAGTTCGTCGTGATGCTCTTTGCAGTAATGGAATCGGCGATAAGCCTCTCTGAATGAATATGCTTTCTCGCCAGTCGCAACGAGGAATCCTTCCGGCGATAGGCGGCTGACTTTGTCGCCTTCAGCCCCGCAATCCGCGTAGTCGCATGTCGGCATCATTCCACCTCATTCATTACTCTGATTTGTCTTCTTCGGGCTCGATCACAATCAGGGGTGCATTGGCTTCGACGCTTTCACCTGGTTGACAGTTGATTTGTGAGACTATTCCCGAGAGCGGCGCATGAATCTCATTCTGCATCTTCATCGCTTCAAGAACCATCACCACATCACCCTCGGAGACACTCACTCCGAGTTCGACTGCAATCGAGACGATCTTGCCCGGAATGGTGGAGGAGATCGTTCCCGAACGCTTGCTTCGTCCGCTGCGTTTGCGTTTCCGCGTACCTTCTCGGTCGTCCTTGCCACCGCTCACTTCTATGGTGAATTTCTTGCTGCCGACGGTGACCTCCCAGGCACCGTCGACCTTTTTGAGTTCGACGTCGAATTCTTCGCCGTCGACCTTTACCTTCCGTTTCTTGGTCATCAGATCACCTCGGTTTGCATACCCTCGGTCATGGTGTCACCTCTGGATGATTGTTCTCGGTCATCAGATCACCGAGGCGTACTCCTTCGTGTGCGGGCGCGAAACAGGTTTCGTCGCCCGATGAGAACTCGACGATGGTCACGCGACCAAGCCTTGCCTTGGTCACGTGAGGCTGCGGGTTGCAGCGAGGAGCCGCTTTCTTCCTCGAGGATGACTGCGGCTATCGCAGCGGCGAGCATTCTATCCTTCTTGCGAGCCATTGCCATTCCTCATAATGGGATGTTGCCGTGCTTGCGAGCGGGTCTAATCTCTTCTTTCTCGAGTAGAGCACCGAGGGCTCGACTAAGTTTCGCGCGGGTTTCTCGTGGTTGGATGACGTCGTCGAGATATCCGAGGGCTGCGGCTCGATATGGATTGGCGAATGTCTCCTCGTAATCGTCGATCAGGCGTTCCCGTTCTCCTATCGGGTCACCCGCGGCGCCGATTCTTCTGCGATGGATGATCTGCACGGCTCCTTCAGCCCCCATCACTGCGAGCCGGGCGGTCGGCCATGCTACATTGTAATCTCCACGAATGTGTTTCGACGACATCACATCATAGGCGCCACCGTACGCCTTTCGGGTTATAACGGTCAGTTTGGGAACAGTGGCTTCGGCGTAAGCATAGAGCAGTTTCGCGCCGTGGCGGATGATGCCCCCCCATTCCTGACTTGCACCTGGAAGGAATCCTGGGACATCGACGAATGTCAGGAGTGGGATGTTGAAAGCGTCACAGAATCTTATGAATCGGGCTGCTTTGACTGAGGCATCAATGTCGAGGCAGCCCGCGAGGAATTTCGGTTGGTTGGCGACGACGCCGATTGTATGACCTCCGAGTCGCCCGAAGCCGATGACGATGTTCTGCGCATAGTCGGCTTGAACCTCCAAGAAGGCGCCATCGTCGAGGACTTCCTCGACAGCGTCAACGATGTCATAGGGGAGAGTCGGATCCAGAGGGACCAATTCGTCAAGGTTCTCACATTCCCGATCGGGCGGATCTGTCGTATCCTTGATCGGCGCCCGTTCGAGATTATTCGATGGTAACATGCTGATCAGGTTTCGAACCAATTCCAATGCATCATTGTCGTCTTGGGCGGTGAAGTGTGTGACGCCGGAGCGGTTTGCGTGGGTTGCAGCACCTCCGAGGTCTTCGAAGGAAACCTCCTCGTTGGTCACGGTCTTGATCACTTCCGGACCGGTGATGAACATGTGTGCCGTTTTGTCGACCATGACAATGAAGTCGGTGATGGCTGGTGAGTAGACAGCGCCGCCAGCACACGGACCCATTATCACCGATATTTGAGGAATCACACCGCTGGCGCGGACATTTCTGAAGAAAATCTCAGCGTAGGAACCCAAGGACGCCACTCCCTCCTGGATGCGTGCTCCGCCACTGTCGTTGAGACCTATCACCGGCGCCCCCGTCTTCAGAGCCATGTCGAGAATCTTGCATATCTTCAGGCCGTGCATCTCACCCAATGAGCCGCCGTAAACAGTGAAATCCTGAGCGAAGCAGTAGATTGTACGGCCGTCGATGGTGCCATGGCCGCAGACCACGCCATCACCCGGAATCACATTGCGATCCATGTCGAAATCCGTGCATCTGTGTTCGACCAGTGAATCGACTTCCACGAAGCTGCCTTCATCGACCAATTGCTCGATACGCTCGCGCGCGGTCATCTTGCCGCGCGCGTGTTGGGCAGCGATACGTTGCTGCCCGCCGCCGGCTTCAGCCTGCGCCTTTCGCCTGCGCAAGTCATCGATGCTATCCTGCACGCTAGACATGTGACAGTCTGCCAACGCGGCGAGGCCGCCAATGAGCATTGCTGAAGAGACGATTGTCCGAAGATTCACACAATCGGTTGCTTGAAGGCTCTGCGGCGGGTCGCCACCAAGGACAGTATCATGCGAATCGTGGTGGCGAAACCGGGTCTCGACGGGCACGACAGGGGGGCTAAGGTCATCGCTCGTGCTCTGCGTGACGGTGGACATGAAGTGATCTACACCGGACTTCGCAGGACTCCGGCTGAAATCGTCCGAATCGTCATGGACGAGGATGCCGCAGCCGTTGGACTCTCCACCCTATCCGGCGCACATGCGATTCTCATACCTCGTCTATGTGGCGGTTTGCGTGAAGCAGGAATGACCGACGTCGTCGTCTTCGCTGGAGGTATCATCCCTGAAGAGGATCGTCCTGCTCTCTTTGAGGAAGGCGTTCGGGCTATCTTCGGACCGGGCACGACCACTTCGGAGATTCTTAATTTTCTCAGAACACTCGATGAGCGGGCCGAAGCCGGGGAAGCGATAGGGGTCGGTGAAGATCCAGGGTGGCATTGGGAATGAGCGAGACTGACGAACTACTGATCGCCGCCAAGAATGGCGACAGGAGGGCCTTGTCGAAGTTGCTGACCTGCCTTGAAGAGGGTGAAGAATCGCCAGTCCCCGCGGGATCCGGTGACTCGATAGGGGTCACGGGTCCGCCCGGCGTCGGCAAATCAACGCTGATTGGTCGCATGGTCGATATCTGGGTGGCTCGAGGCGAGTCCGTCGCAGTCCTCGCAGTCGACCCCTCCTCACCTCGAAGTGGCGGTGCTCTTCTCGGTGATAGAATGAGGATGATGAGTGCTGATTCGTCAGATTCGTTCTTTGTTCGCTCGCTGGCCACGAGGAACCACCCTGGTGGACTGATGGACTGTCTATCTCCTATGGTCGATTGTCTGGCGGAGTGTGGCTGGAGTCGAATTCTGATAGAGACCGTCGGTGCTGGCCAGGCGGAGATTCGAGTGGTTGCCTTCGCTGAGCGGATATTGCTCGTCGATGGACCCGACAGAGGTGATGTCATCCAAGCGGAGAAAGCCGGAATCATCGAGTTGGCCGATTTGATCGCAATCAACAAATCCGACTTGCCGAATGCAGCGCGGGCGGCAGACTCGATACGCTCGGCCCTATCGGTCGGTGAATTGGAGCGAAACCCCGAGGTTCTGCTCGTTTCCGCTCACGATGGTAGCGGAATCGAGCAACTGGTCGACGCTATCGATGCCGTTGAAACCACGACAGGCAGAGAACGCCTGCGAATCCGTGAGCGGTTGATCTCTGCCTGGGATTCCACCCTCCTCGGAGCCGACTCTTTCGATGAGGTGATGGCTGCCTTGGAGACCGGAAGCATGACGCTGTCTGAAGCGGTCGAGAGCATCAGGAAAGGTTGAATTCAGACGCGTGACAGTTGAATAGATGAATCGTTGAAGAATACCGACAAGTGCGAGGTGAATGAATGAACGATCCTGAGATTTCGGTCGACGTCGATCATATCGAACATTCTGTCGGCGGCGCTGGCGGACACATCTTCCGACGTATCCTTCACATCTCGATGTTCCTGATTCCGGTGATGTACCACCTCTATGGGGAGACCATTGCCGCATATGTCTCTCTCGAACCGCAACAATTCGTCATCGCCGTCGCTCTCATTTTCATCATCGTCGAAGCAATCAGAATCCGCTTCGGCATCATAATCGTCGGTCAGCGTGAATACGAAGCAACGCAGATCAGCGCGCTGGCATGGGGCGCCTTCGCTGTCTGTCTGACCCTCATAATCGCCCCGCAGCCAGGCGAGGGAATCGAGGCCGGACTCTACACCATCCCAATCATCTGGGGTCTCACTTTCGTAGACCCTGTGATGGGGGAGATCAAGCGTACGAAGAGGGGACTGAAGAACGCCATCATCGTCGGCCTCGTCCTCTCATACGCTATCTGGCTAGGTGCATCGGTGTTGCTCGGTACCCCTGCATGGGTAGCGGTCATTCTCGCGCCATTGACGGTTCTCGGTGAGATCCCTCGCGTCAAGTGGATCGATGACAATGCGACGATGATCCTTTTCCCGTTGACGGCGCTGCTTCTGCTGACTCCTTTCCTATGAGTTACTTCAGTCACATTTACAACCCGATTTCATCTCGCAGTGTTTGATAGAGATGTCCAAGTCTGAAGAATCCAGCAACATCGCTGAATCCCCGCTCACTCAAAATTTCTATGTCTTCGTCTGGACCTTGGCTTCAATCGCTTCATTCGCGATCTTCATCGTCTATTGGTGAGGAACACTTCATCCGAATCGGTCAGATGACCTTCGAGGGGCTTCGCCACCATGTTCATGACTGATTGTTGCTGACCTGAGAGTGTGTGTGGCATCGCAGGTCTGCTGGGTAATGGCAGTTCCCTCGAGGTGAGAGCCATGGCTACCGCATTGGCCCACCGAGGCCCGGACGGGTCTGGCGTATGGTCGGCTGAGGTTGGTACAGGAAGCGGTTCTGGGACTGTTGCATTCGGCCATGCGCGGCTCTCGATAATCGATCTTGCCGGTTCGCGCCAGCCACTTGGCTCTGACCATGGCTGTGTATTGATTCAAAATGGCGAGATTTACAATCATAAGAATTTGAAGCGAGGTCTTCGAGATTATCCCTTCCTGACCTCGGGCGATGGAGAGACGATTCTCGCGCTCCATCGAAGCCATTCAGGTTCTTCACCTTCGGTTGCTGGCAAGGAGGGGGTGAATCCGGCGCAGGCCCATGTAGGGTGGGTCTCGAAGTTGGATGGCATGTGGGGTTTCGCATTGTGGGATCCTGCAAGGGATGAACTCATTCTATGCCGAGATTCAATGGGAATCAAACCAATCGTGAGAACGCTGCTGGACGATGGCACACTGCTATTCGGCTCCGAGGTGAAGGCTCTTCGCGGGCATGCGGATTTTGTTGCGCAGCCAGACATAGATGCTCTGGTTGTGCGTTTGGCCTACGAGTATCCTCTCGACCGCACGACTCTCTTCAAAGGCGTGATCTCGGTCGCACCTGGGACTGTTGAGACTTGGGGCTTGGATTCTGATGGACGGGCTGTGCTGACGGGTGTAGCGCGTTATTCACACGATCTCGTCGCGCCTGAGGATTCATGGGATGTCAAGACTCAGGCGCGGGTTCTGTTGGACAGTCTGCGGTGTAGTATCGAAGACCGGTTGATGGCTGATGTGCCAGTGGGTATCGTTCTTTCAGGTGGGCTCGACTCAAGCTTGGTTGCCGCTCTTGCACATGAGACCGCCCAGGCTGCTGGAAAGGCGGTTCCAGCCTGTTGGACCGTTGCTGATAGTGAGGATAATTCCGATTTTATCGCCGCTCAAATGGTTGCACAGCATCATGATTTAGCCCATCATACTCTGATCATGCCGGAGACTACATTCTGGGAAGATCTCCCTCGATTCGCCTGGCACGGCGAGGACCTCGATATCACCGTGGTTTTCTGGCAATCGGTATTCGATGAGATGCGAAAGGATGTGACTATCGGCCTGTGCGGTCAAGGTGCTGATGAATTACATGCAGGATATCCACGTTATCGGGATCCTACAGGTCATGCGAGGCTGATTCAACACAGACTCGATCTTGCAGGCGGTGTTGACGGGTCTGCTTTGGCGCGAGGTGATGGGGAGGCGTGGTCGTATGACTCGATTTCTCCCGCGCCTAATATGCAGGGATTGACCGAGACACTGCAATTCGAGATGGATCGAGGACAATTGGCGAACTTCCAGTTGCGTCTGGGTGACAGGCACAGCATGGCGGCAGGTCTCGAGGTACGAGTTCCCTTCCTCGGTTCTGCGCACCGGTCCCAAGCACATCTTCTTCCTCTCGACTGGCGTTTGTCGGCCGATGATGAGAAGATGGCTTTGCGAGAGGCGGCAGCTCTGACCGATCTGCCGAGAGAAATCGTCAGGCGACCCAAAGTCCCCGCGGGCACTGCTACGAGCCCTTCACTCGTCGCCACTCTCATCGACGAACTTCGACCACGGGCAGAGGAATGGGCTCTCGAATATGGTCGTCTTACTCCACAATTACTCGATCAGCCAGACATGGCTATCGGACTGCGTCTGTTTCACGCCATGCACTTCACCGATGCAGGAACCAGTATACGAAGTGGTTCTCTTCTGGATGTTCTGGAAGATGTCGGCCCATGGCCGACTCAGTGAATCAACCGACCGGCCTCGTCGAAGGAATGACCTTCGTGCTCAAGCAGTCGAATCTTCGTTGCTTGTCCGCCCAAGCCACTGTAATTCCCAATCATCCGGTCGCTGCGAACCACTCTGTGACAGGGTACGAGAAGAGGCCAAGGATTCATCGCCATGACCGAGCCGACGGCTCGGCTCGCACCTTTGCTACCCGCCAACTCGGCCAATTCACCGTATGATACCACCTTACCGAAATGTGTCTGGGCGACCAAGGCATCGAGTGTTCGTTTCTGAAATGCAGTCAATCTCGATGAATCGAGTTCGGGAAGCATCTGCGATTCACCCGAGAAGTAGGCACGGAACCATTCTCGGGCAGCTGCGAGATGAGGATTTTCTTCAGTCGATTGGGTTTTCTCGCCCCAACCGACTTCGGTCAACCCATTTGTCGACGCCTCGACGAAGATAGATCCCAGAGGCGTGAGAATGCAATCCCTTGCCATCATTCGGATTCAATCCTCGGAGTCCTTGACATTTTCGTTCTCTTGAGAACTCTCTGACTCATCTTCTGGAATCTCCATTCCGACGATCTCATAATTCGAAGGAAACAATGCGATTGCGACTCCGCCGACAATCGCTGCCAATCCAAGGTAGAACTGCTGTTGCACCACTATCAATTCCAATCCTAACGCAAAGAGTACCAAACCACCTATGTTCGAAACCCAAACAAGGGTCTTGAAGGTGTTAAGCGAAACACCGGTGCTGTGCTCGGTCCGCTTCGGACCGAATTCAGCACCGAATCTAACTGGATCTTCTTCATCCATTTTCATCACCTGTCAATCATGAGGATCGCATCCGTCGGGCAGGCCAGAACGCAGAGTTTGCAGCCCGTGCAAGGGTCGCGCAGAATACGAGCTTTGCGGTTGACATCGACGTTCATGATAGGGCTCGCCATCGGGGTGTCGTACACCTCGATCGCGTCATCATCACAGACGATGGTGCACTGGTCACAACCGATGCACAATTCCTCCTTCACCCATGCCACAGCGTCCTCGCCACCCTTGAGGTTTGCACGCTCTTCGGCCTGCATCGCGTTCATCATCATCCTGATGCGACGCTGCTGTTCAGCCCGGCGAATGGTCAGGTCGGGGATATCCGTCATCTGTACCGTGGGCGCCGGTGCTGACTTCTTAGCGGCTGCGGTTGGCCATCTCGTTACCTTCAATGGCAAGATGTAGCACGCATCGCGCGTGAGCGAGAATGTTGAGGTCGAACTTCGCTGGTATCAGGATTCGATGGCTTGGCTCGGATTGACCATCGGTCCAGCTATCTGGTTGGCGATGGTGATGTTTCTGTCAATGCAAATCGCTTGGGTTTCGCTCGCCTGCGGAGGAATCATCGGATTCTTCCTCTGGTTGGTCGCTTTGGGTTATGACAATCCTCGTATGGCGAAGGCGACGCTCTGGGGTATCGCCATTAATTCTGTGCTGGCGGGTTACTCAGCTTATCTTGTCTTCTTCTGAGGGAGACAATCTTCAAACGGCATTCACCGCGATGATGAATTCACTGACGCTTAGCTTCGACTTGGCGAGCGAGGAAGGAGACGACATCGAGAATCTCGAAGTCATGACGTGGGTCGCCTTCGAACTTGAGGCACTCAAAGTGGCTGACGCACTTCGGGCAACTCGTCAGCATGATTTCTGCGCCCGTCGCCTTGACCTCATCGAAGCGCTGCAGTCGCAGCGCTCGACTGTTCTCGTTGCATGACATCATGCTCGAGACTCCACAGCACAGCGCATCTTCGCCGGTGTGTTCCATCTCGACCAGATCCACACCGCCCACCGCGCGAATCAAGTCGCGCGGTTCCTCATAGATGTTCATCTGACGGCCCAGCCTGCACGGATCGTGGAAGGTGACTGTAACGTCATCGGCGACTTTTAGGTCGGGTTTGAAGCCGTTTTCGATGAGGAATTCCGTAGTGTGCATGACCTTCATGTCCTCGAGTTCGTAATCGAGAGCGAAGGTTCGGAAGCACTCGGCGCATGATGTGACGAGCGTCTCGATTCCGCTCTCGATGAGTTTCTTCTGATTGTAAGCCTTCAATTTCTCGAAGACTTCTGTCAAGCCCTGCCACTTCTGGTCATGGCCGCAGCACTTGAGGAAATCGCGGCCGAGATAGGTCACTTCCTTGTCCATCTCATCAAAAAGTGTGAATGCCGCGGTAGTCGTCTCACCGAGGTTCATCGAACCCTCGTTGACGTGGCTGAAGATCATCTCTTGATCGATGTAGTCGACACAGCCTGGATAATAGCCGACGGTTGAATCGATTGGATAATCCTCGATTGAAATGAACGCCTCATCCGCGTCTTCCGCCGCCTCCGCCGCCAGAACTGCTTGTAGAATCGTATGTGGGATTTCCGCTGCCGGTGGGCCGCCGACGATGAGGTTTCGACGGATGTCCATGTACGAGTCGTAGTCGACCAATTGTGGGCATGCGTTGGTACAAGCTGTGCAGGTCAGACAGGAATAGAGTGGAACGCCGTCATCTTCGTTATTCCAAGTGTTGTAGATGATGTTCAGTTTGTCGCCTGCAGTGAACAGTCTGACTGGACACGCATCATCGCAGAGGTCACAGCCGTAGCACTTGTTCATCTCCCACTCGTAGCCGCGCGCCATATTGCGCATCAGCAAGAAGACGAGCGCGCCCACTCCGAGACAGGGGATGAACATCGAATAGGTGAGTTTGGCGTCGAGACTCTTAGGATTCTTGTGGAAAGTCGGGTTTGCCATCGCCAGAGTCTCGAAGTCAGCGTCGGCGGAAAGGTCTGTGCGGAGAGCCGCGGCACCATTTCCATCGAAGAGAAGCGGCTGGAATGCCTGTGCTGAGAAGGCAGTGAACATCGTGACTGTAGAATCGACGTCACTCGAAGTCACGGTGTATTCGAGGCTGTATGAGGCCGCGGAAGCGAGTTTGAGAGAGGTGCTACCGCATTCTCCTTCACTAGTGCTCCACAATGTTGCGCCGGCTTCATTCTTGATTGTCAATTGCTGAGTGTGGCTGCCTGCGTTGCGTACCGAGGTTCGGAAGGTGCAGCCGACATCGACTGTGACTTTTGAAAGACCGAGATCCTCGATCCACATCGTATCACTCCACGAGTTGCTGACGGTCGAGCCGTCTTCGTTGCCATCGTAGGTCAGAGTATCGCCCGCAACATTTCTTCCCGAATCTGCATCCGCGTGGCCGTTGACATCAGCGAAATCCATCAATATGTTCTGTGTAGGTTGGAATATTCCCCACGCCGTCCAGTAAACCGCGGGAATGACACACCAATCTCCGACGTCTTCGGAATCATCGAGTCCTGACCAGACGCCGAGGTTGGAGGAGTCGCTGAAGGTCAGACATCTATCCTCCCAATCAGCCCAATCATCGCCTTTTTCGTAGTAGACCAAAGTGTCGGAGGGCTGCCCCCTCATCTCTTCGAGTTCCTCGACCTCATCCATCGCGCCAAGGCCGCCGTAATCCCAGAAGCCACCCTCGTAGATTGGCCAAGTCGCAGCCGAGATCAGCACGGCGACGACGAGCGAGCCGATTGCTACCTGCTTACCCAATGCCGGCGTCAGTCGAGCACCAATTGAATTGAGAAGGAACCACCTGACGCCGAAATACAGCAATGTGAATACGAAAATCGCGGTCAGAATCCAAGGAATCGCGTTGAATACTTCAGCCGTCCAAGGCGCCTGACGACCACAGTCGAAAATGTGATGCGTATTCGCCCAACAGAAGTCGGTTCTGTCTTTGGCATACAATTCGAGGAAGATGTTGATTGAGAAAACAGAAATGAACCAAACATGCGCCAGATAAACCGCTCCTGCGGTGGCGAACCAAGGGTCTTCGACACCGCGCTTCTCGCGTCCACCTAAGAAGGGAGGAAGCGTGAGGATTCCAACTGGGAAGCCGGTCAGGAAGGCTCCCCACCAAGCAGCGTTCCACGAAATCACTGGTGAGCCTAGGAAGGCTCCAATCGGACCGGCAGGAATCACGAATTGCGGGAGATATTCGCCCCATCGCAGATAGCCGTAGGAGAATAGGACATACCAGTCTGGAAACACGAATCCAGCCTGAGCGAATGGGTCGGCAGCGCTGTGCAGTGGAGGTGGAATCAGCCAGCAGTAGAATGCCAGAACCATCATCATCGCAGCGAAGATGATTGAGTCTCGTAGGGCTTCAGTAGGCCAGAATGGTTGCCCCATGTGGACCCTGCGTCGCTCTTCTTCTGACTCCAGCAACTTGCTCTTCTCACGAACATAGGTGTCCGCAATCCGGCCGAATCGATCTATCATGCTCATACCAAGTCCTCCCGATCAATGCGGCTCCGCAATCCCTTGCACCCAGACGATGAACAAGTGCACCAATATCAGCGCTGTGACGACGACGGGCAGAATGAAGACGTGGAGGAAATACATCCTCGTCACAGTCTGCCCGGAGAGCGATGTTCCTGCGAACATCGCCGTCGCGACCCAGCTTCCGATGAGGGGAGTCGAGTTGGCCATGTTGATGCCGATTGTAGCCGCGCCGAACGCGAGGCTGTCCCAAGGCAGCAGATAACCCGAGTAACCGAAGAAGATGGTGAAGAACATCAGGGCGACTCCGATCAGCCAGTTGAGCTCACGCGGGTTGCGGTAGGCGCCGGTGAAGTAGACTCGACACATATGCAGGAAGACCGAGGCTACCATGAAGTGAGTCGCCCAATGATGGATCGAGCGCATGATGTAGCCGAATGGCAATTGCACCATGATGTACTCCATCGAACTGTAAGCAGGAGTCGGATCGCCCTCTCCGCCTGGAACATAGTAGAGTCCGAGGATCGTTCCCGTGATCACCAATATCACGAAGGCGAGGAAGGAGATTCCGCCCAAGCAGTAGAGCGGGTACCAGTACCAGATGATTCGCAGTTTGTATTTCTCAGCGTGCGTCAGAGGCATCTGTCGGTGCATGCTGTAATACGCGTCGCGGCTCATCCCCCAGTAATCCTGGATGCGGAATCTGGTGTCGAGCCAGGAAAAAGCCCAGAGGAATGATTTCTCGGCCAGACCCATGCTTCCAGCGCTCGTCTCTACCGCTCGCAGGATGTCCTTGCGCGGCATATCTTCGCGTTCCTTACGCAAGGTGAAAGCGACGAGCACGACAACGAGTGCGATGAAAAGCCAGAGGAACCAGAATTGCAGCATCATCTCACCTCAGTCACAATATGTGTACCAGTCCTTGAAGTCGGGCAGAGCCTCGATCAGATCGCCACTCATGACCCACGGAATCAAGGGTAATCCGACCGGAGCGGGACCTCCGGTCCGGCGGATGCCTATGAAATCGAATTCGGCACCGTTCGAGCGATTTCTGTTTCGATTCTTTTCTATGGTTGTTGGGTCGAACCTGCTCGAGTGGCAGATGCAGAACAATTTGTTGCCACTTGAATCGACAGCACCCGGCGACCATTGCTGTTTGGTGAAGTCGTTGTTCACCAGTTGCCAGCCGGGGATGCAGCAGAGGTGTGTGCAGCGAGAGAAGATGACGATCAAATTGTCGTGAATCGAGAGGGCTTGTAACGTCGGGTCTTCGTCGAGTTCGTACCCGCTACCGACATACTTTCCACTCTCGGTGTATCCGTCGACGAATTGGAAACGGGGTTTGTTCATGGCGACCGGGGTCACCGAATTTTCTTCATGGGGGACATAAACCACGTTCACGGGCAGGCCGGACCATACGCCTTGAGCGCCGGCCATTCCAGTGTTACTCGATGCGGCTGCATCGACGAAAGCGGAATATGACATCACTTCGAGATGCCGGTCTCCATACCATGTGGAATCTTCTGCACCGGTAGGAACCCAGAATCGGACCGCCGAATCACCTCCTGATGACCCTGTTGCTCCCATCAATAATGAAGCGAAGCCGATGCTTCCAAGGCTGGCCATGGTGATCACTCCAGCAGCCGTATTGAATGAGTGGCGCATGAATTGACGGCGATCGATGATGGTATCCCTCGATCCTTCCAATTCCTCGCTTCCGGGAAGCGGACGGAGTCTGAATTGTCTTACCATGAATCACACCTCGTACTGCTGCCAAGCCTCGGGATCATTCGGCGGGATGTACTTGTTTCGCCTGTGCTTGACGACGATGACATCAGGAAGAACGAAGCGAAGATAGACGATTCCCATGAGAATGATGGTCAGTAGAGTCATTCCCAGATGGAATGACAATCTCTGCTGGTCCCAGTGATTGAAGAGTCCGTAAGAGAGTGTGCCGGCCCAATAGAGGGTCCATAGAATACCCCAGAGTGCGAATATGACGACGAGCCAGGAATCTCCTGATGGAGAGATGCTGGCTCGAATGATGCTACCCGGTTCAGGATCGTTGAAGACACCATGATCGACTGCAGTGTTGTAGACCTCCTCACTCAGACTGACTCCCTCGAGAGCGTCGCGGGCGGCCTCGACACTGACCTTTCCAGCCCGGACTTCCCGTAGGAGTCTCAGCACCACGTCATCCCTCAGAGTTGATCCCCCCTGCGCAGGTGTTTGATTCGGAGTTTGAGTAGGTTGCTGCGGCCGGTATGGTGTCTCGAGAGTCCATATCGCAGGAATAATCCACAGAAGAGTATGACGAGTATGACGGCGCCGAATCCGAGCAAACCCAGCCAATGCGCTCGTAGAGCAGCTCCCATCTCGTGCAAATCGACGTGGCCTTCCTTGGCTGCAGGAGGGGTGATTTGTCCATTGCCGCTGAAGATGGTTCTGGTTTCACCATCGTCGGCCCCTTCATCGATGGAGATCGAAAGGCGGTTCCAACGGTCTAGTTCGGAAGGAATCCCGTCGCCGTTGACTGAATTGCCAGCCAGCCAGAATGTCACGATGCCTTCACCGGATTCTGGGGCCGCCCAGATAATAGTCCACGTTCGTTCCTCTGTCTTACTTCCAGATCCTGCATGTGTTAGTGTTGCAGTATCGTCCTCCCAGTTCTGGACCAAATCTTCGAATCCTTCAGCCCCAGAGAGAGTTCCAGCACTGACTCGCATCGAGAATCCAGCGGTATTGGACTCCGTATCAATTTCAGGCCCACCAATCAACTGGATTGCCATCTGATAAATTGTGCCTGCCGAGTATCTGTAAGGAACATCGTCGAGAATCACCGTGATAGAATTGTCAGGATTCTCAGCGTGGCAGGTGCAGCCAGCGATTGCGACATCGCCCATGTCATCTTGATCGTTGGCGATGCCCGTTGAATAGGCCTGGCTCGAACCCGCTATCATAAGGGCGAAACAGAAGAGTACCAGAAGTCGTCGTGAAGTCTGGTAATCTGGCTTCATCGGTTACCCTCGATTAACGTCTTCTTCCACCAGACAGCGGGCTATCAAGGTTTCAGTTTGACCCCTGTGGGGTCGCCTCGGAAATGGCCCGATTCCCGATTGACTTCCATGCTGCGAAACCTCATACGAATCATCCTTCTGGAGAGGTCGATGGCAGGTCCTGTTTGGAAGAATGTCTACAGGTTGAGTGACGACCAGATATCGCGCCTCGATTTGGCAGAGGAACGCATGGAGATGATGGATATCAGTGAATCCGAACGCATCCTTCTGGAATTGCTCGAAGAGGATGTTCGATGCGTTCCTGTTCTGAATAATCTCGGTCATCTGAACGGGCGACATCTGTCTGATTTCGAGAAGGCCATCGAGTATTATGAAAGAGCCTTGGAGATCGAACCGGACAATGCATGGGCGAGAGATGAGCGTAGGCGCTATCAACGCTATCTATCGTATGATTGACCCGCAATTACAAGACGCCTCCTCGGTCCTCGTCACGGTATGCACGAAGGCGCGATCCTCATCTGTGGAGTCGGAGGGCTCGGTTGCATCTGGGCGGATTCAGCGCACAGAACCTGCCCAGATCTCGCCGACCTGCTTCTTATCGATGCTGACGAATCTTCATTCCGAGGCTCTGGACAGGCTCATTGTCTCCATCTCGACGCCATTGGCGACGGAAATGGAGCAGCGGCTCTACCCTCCCTCGCGGCCCATAGATTAGCCGAGGGTCTTTCCTCGATGGATGGTCTTCTCAAACGCGCGGAACTCGTGATACTGATGACCGGTCTCGGAGGTGGTACGGGTTCAGGAGCTGCGAGTGAGCTCGCGCGAATCGCTACCTCTCGAAATTGTTTGGTACTTTCTATCGCAGGTCTGCCATTCGCGGAACAACCTCTCCGCTCTGCAATCGCTTCGGCGGCACTACCCGCCCTCGAGGCTAATTCTCACGTCTGCATCCACGTCAGCATGGAACGGCTTGCATGGTACGCCCGAGCCAGAAAAGATGACTGGCAGACAGGATCAGGCTGGATTCAGGATCTTATCCAAGGCCTTGTGACCACCCTCGGACGAGTCGGGAAGTTAAATCTCGATCTGATGGATCTACGAACCGTGGTCGAGCATCCTGGTAAAGCGACATTGATCGTTGGCGTCGGCTCCATCTCCAATCCAATGGAAGTCGTCGAAGTCGCTCGTCAATCCCCTCTGGCGAACACAGATGTGACCGGTGCCAGAGGATGTTTGATTCAAGTCGAAGGTGGACCCGATATGACTCTCTCTCATCTGAATGAGGTTTCCGAGTCCTTCATCTCATTACTGCATCCTGATTGTCAAGTCCTGCTTGGAGCGAGAGCCAGCGATGAGATGGTCGGCCGATTACGCCTGGTTGCGGTGGTCAGTGGTTTGTGAACCATCGGCGCTGGCTTGGAAAGTTAGGTCAGAGTTTTTTGGATTTTTTTCCTTGTTCAAGTATATTTAAACGCTGGAAAAACCTCTCTGATTACAGATCAAGGACCAATGACCGTCCAATTGGTTAAGGGTGACCTCTTCGAGGTGCTTGTGGTGAAACTTGGGAAAGCGGCTCGCGGCAAGCACCGTTGGATCGGTTTGACTATCCATGGCCAAAAGAATGGCCGAGACGCTTGTGAAGAGGTTCTCACGAAGCAGTTAGGGGGTCTCGAGTTCCAATTATACGATTGCATCTCTGATTCCGATCATGTTTCGGCAATAATCAAGGTGGCTTTAGAGGACTACAGAGAGGTTTTGACGAGGATTGAATCAGCCGATTCGATTTCATCTCGAACCAGCTCCGGAAAGATTCGATTGGTGCGTGAGAGAATGGAAATCGTGAAGACAATCAGAAAGTCATGAGGATGCCATCTACATCGCCACAGTTCTCCATTACATAGGAATCAAGAATCTGTAATTCCCCTGATTTCTCCAACCCCGCGATTCGAACTTCGCTCGTCTTCGTCGATGCTATCATCCCTGTCGATATCGATCGGCTCAGATTAGACCATGTGGATGCCATCAACTCTGAGGTCGAGAGGTGAGGGAGACGTGAGTGATTCTCAGCGACCGATGCTATTGCTGCATCCACCATCCGAAAGACTGCCTCGGCTTTTGATTCTCCAATCGTCTCACTCCAACCAGATGTTGGTGCCCCGCCAAATTCCCCAGGGTACCTATTGATTCCAACCCCGACTCTGATGGACTCCTGAATTGAACTCGATTCAAGTAGAATCCCTCCTGCCTTCTCTCCTTCGTGCATCAGGTCATTCGGCCATTTACAATCCATCGACAATCGACTCGCTATCTCAGCCCCGATCGAAGTCTGCAGAAGTCCGGCATCAATTCGCTTCAAGATCCTCTGATTGAGGGACCAAGTTGCAGTCATGTCTCCCTTTTCGGACCTCCACTCTGCTCCATGCCGACCTCGTCCACCTTTCTGTTCAACTGCTCTGAGTCGTTGCCAGCCCTCGGTCGGAAGCATTCGCGCATCATCCATCGTTGAGTCACTGGTCAGTCTCAATTCGGCTTCACGACCATTGCCCGGTCTCCAGAAACAACGAGCCTCCAATGTCTCGTCTCCCAATCTCTCGGTGATCAAGCACCTCGACGCCCAACCCTGACGGTGCCAATCAGATGATTTGCTTGGGCTGTCGGGGTCGATTCGCAGAAGAAGGATGACCAAGATTTCTGGCAGACGTTCTCGACATTTTTCTAGAAATTCGAGCAGGAATGCCGACCATCCACCTTGCTCATCTCGGTCTGACAGACTTGCTTCCTCCATCGGCCCGAGGCTGCTTGCCTCTGAGTCAAGGCTCAGAAGGTATGGAATATTCCAAACCAACAAGTCTGTGTTGTCAGGAATGAACCATTTTTCTTCCCCAGGTCCACCCTCCTCGACGCTTATGAGATCCGCGACATCGTTCTGAATCGCATTGCCGCGAGTCGCTGCTACAGCCAGTGGATTGATGTCGCACGCGTTGACTCTCCAGCCTCGGCGAGCGAGTGAGATAGAAATCGCACCCGAGCCGCAACCAATCTCTGTTGCGAAGCCAGTATCTCCCTTCAAACGATTAATCGCCCCGACGAGAATCTCAGTGTCTCGGCGAGGTGGGTAAACAGTGGGTGGAATCTTGAGATGAATCGACTCATACACTGATGAATCGAAGATGAAATCCCGAGTCTCGCCGAAGGTCGAAATCTCAACTTCCCTGTCTATTTCCTCGATTCTCATCCAAATCCTCCAGTTTGCGCAAACCTTTATCCCTACAAGCCCCGAGTTGTCATTTGCCCCTTCGGCCCCTGAAGAGGGTATTCGGTCCAGCGTGGCTTATGTTGTGCATAAACCGTCACTTTCTTAAACCCCCCCTCGGTCGGCGGAAGGCCCAGCATCAGCCATGGGCCTGTAGCTTAGTCAGGGTAGAGCGCCGGGCTTTTAACCCGGTGGCCGGGGGTTCGAATCCCTCCAGGCCCGCCCGACAAAGCCTCAGGCCTCCGGTTTTACTGGGTCCGGGGGCGGCAAAGTGGCAGTAAAAAGTTCAACGAAGAAGCGGCTTATCGAACTGGGCGTCGCCACGGATCACGCGCACAAACTCGCCGACGACGCGAACATGGACGCGATCAAGAGAATGACTGTCGACCAAGTCGCTAAGAAGGTCGGCCTCAGCTCGACTGATGCGATTCTAGAGAACATCATGTCGATAATTCGCGAACACAACACTTCCAGACGCCGAAGCCGATCGGGTAGAATCACTATTTCCCGTAAAGCCCTCGAGTTGGAGGATATTCCTCAGGGCGATGACCGATTCAATGTCTTGAATCACTTCCTCGTTCCTCACCACGAACTGGTTGAGATCGAGCATGAGGCGGGGCAATTGTCTCCCTGGTTGAAGGAGAGTCCTGACGTAAATGGCGTAATGCGAATCGCCAAGGAACTCCTACCAAAGATTCTGATCACCGACCCTGCCATTCAAGCAATCAAGGAGAAGGTAGAAGCAGATATCGATGATTTGCCAGCGGGCTGGTTGTCCAACAGAATCGTGAAGGTTGTCAGGTACAGCCGTTCAGCCGGGTCAAGTATTGCTTTCCGGCTGATTGTGGAGACTGCATGAAGGAGTTGAGAAGATGAAGGAAATCGTAGAGAGCTACTTCGAACAGCGAAGTTTAGTCAATCACCAACTTGCCTCATACAACGACTGCATTCCATCAAGTGATGGCATGATGAGCCGAATGGATCGCATCGTCCGAAACATCAGAATCGGTACAGACGATCCGGTCGAAGACAATGATGGCGGCATCATCAAGTTAGACGTTCTCGACAAGGAGATCGTCATCAGGATGAAGAATATCCACCTAGGTCGTCCGACCATCAAGGAAGCGAATGGTGCGGAACACCCTGCGACTCCCATGGAATGCCGATTGAGGAAGCTGACATACTTCTCTCCGGTTTATCTCGATTTCAAGATTATCGATGAGGACGAGCCAACTCCATTGATCGAGGAACGTGTACATATCGGTAATATGCCGATCATGGTCCGCTCCGCTCAATGCAATCTACACGCGAACCACATCTCACACCTCTGTGGCGACGCTGATCGTAAACTATCCCCTCACACCTCCACAGAAGACGCCGACCGCCTGAAGGAACTGCTGAGGCGTGCTGGTGAAGATCCCCTCGACCCAGGTGGTTACTTCATCATCAACGGGACGGAAAGAGTTCTGATTTCGATGGAGGATCTTGCACCGAACCGTGTCACAGTTGAGAAGAACAAGAAGTACGCTCACGAGACCGAGGTCGCAAAGATCTTCTCACAGAAGGATGGTGTTCGAAAGCCCCTGAATGTCGAGAAGCGCCGCGATGGGATGCTGATGGTGAAGATACCCAGCGCTGGGACCACCCCTATACCAGTCGTCCTACTGATGCGGGCACTCGGTATGGAGAATGACAAGGAGATTTTCGCTGCAATTGCTGGCCCAGTCGAGGCGATGAAATACACCGTCGCGAATATCAACGATGTCAAGGACAATGAGGAATATGGTGTCGAGAGTACCGAGGAGGCGCTGCAGTGGCTTGAGAAGAAGTTCGCAGCGGGTCAACAGAAGGAATACCGAGAAGCGAGAATCCAGAATCTCCTCGATAAGGAACTCCTTCCTCACCTTGGATCATCTGAGGACAATCGTGAGAAGAAAGCAATCTTCCTCGGACGAATCGTCCGCCAAGTTCTCGAAATGGCAATCACCAACCGAGATCCGAATGACAAGGACCACTATGCGAACAAGCGCGTCAGGCTCGCTGGGGACCTCATCGAAGATCTCTATCGAGTCAGCATGCAGCAACTCGCTCGTGATCTGAAATATCAACTTGAACGTCATCACAACAGAAAGCGAGAACTTCGAATCAATGCATGTCTTCGACCCGATGTCCTGACTCAGAAGATCATGCACGCTCTGGCCACAGGAAACTGGGTCGGTGGCCGAAGTGGAGTCAGTCAATTGCTTGATCGCACGACCTACCTTGCTGCGCTTTCTCACATGCGCCGTGTGACCAGCCCCCTGGTTCGCAGCCAACCTCACTTCGAAGCCCGTGACCTTCACCCGACACACTGGGGTCGGCTCTGCCCGAATGAGACTCCAGAAGGTCAGAATTGCGGCCTCGTGAAGAATGCTGCTCAAATGATCGACGTCTCTGAGGAGGTCGCCGAGGCCGATGTGAAGGAATTACTCCGTGAGGCCGGAGTCGACTCATCACCAGCAGGCTGGGCAGCAGGATCCCGAATCCACGTCAACGGCGACATCTTCGGACTTCATAAGAATCCGACCAAGCTGGTGAATCAATTCAAGCGTCGTCGCCGACAGGGACGGATTCGATCAGAAGTCAGTATCCGTCATGATTCGGAGAATCGTGATGTGTTCATCAACACAGATCGCGGTCGAATCCTACGACCTCTGCTGGTCCTCGATGATGGAGATCTGAAACTCTCCAAAGAGAGTCTTGAGAATATCCGTTCAGGTGAATGGACATTCAACGATCTGGTCTCCAACGGTGTCGTAGAGTGGGTGGATGCGGAAGAGGAAGAGGATCTCCTTGTAGCACCTCGGCCATTCGACCTGCCGATGTCCTCACCGGAGAACAACCGTCCGATCAATCCGGCGAATGTCGAATGGCTCAACTTAGGTGAAGAGCAGATTTCACACGCTGATCTACGCGTCGAAGTACATATGCCAAATGGTGAATCCGTATTCGAAGAGTTCAGTGTGCCGCTGAATTACTACCAAGAGGATATAGAAACTCTTCGGCGCAAGCAGAAGCGTAAGAATTTGATTCTTGTCTACACTCATGTCGAGATTGATCCACAGTTGATTCTCGGTGTCTGCGCCTCGCTCGTCCCGTATCCTGAGCATAACTCCACTCCTAGAGTCACAGGCGGAACTGCGATGGTCAAGCAGAGCCTTGGATTACCCAGCGCCAACTTCCGATTGCGACCTGATACTCGTATGCACGTGATGCATTATCCTCAGCAGTCCATCGTCGGTACCCGTGCGATGAAGACCACAAATTTCGCTCAACGCCCAGGTGGACAGAATTTCGTCGTCGCCATTCTGAGTCACCACGGCTACAACATGCAAGATGCTGTGGTCATAAATCGGGCTGCAGTCGAGCGTTCCCTTGCCAGATCCTCTTTCATCCGCACTTACAATGCCGAGAACAAGAGATTCCCTGGTGGACAAGAAGAGCGCATCGAAATCCCAGGAACTGGACTCGATGAGATCAAGGGTCTCAAGTCTTGGGAGAGTTATACCCATCTAGAAAGAGATGGACTGCCAACGCCAGAGACATTCCTATCGAGTGTTGGCGGAGAATCCTCTGTTCTCGTAGGCAAAACCAGTCCCCCTCGATTCCTCGAGGAGGCTCATGGTCACTTCCTCCAAGCGCAGGAACGCCGTGAATCGGCAATGATGGTTCGTCACGGCGAATCAGGATGGGTGGACAATGTATACGTAACCGAATCCCTCGATTCCACTCTGCTGTGTCGCATCACTGTACGGTCCGAGAAGATTCCGGAAATCGGCGATAAGTTCGCTAGCAGGCACGGTCAGAAGGGTATCATCGGTCGTCTTGTCGACGAGCAGGATATGCCTTTCACCGTCGACGGCGTCGTGCCTGATCTCATCATCAATCCGCACGCGATCCCCTCTCGAATGACGGTCGCTCACGTGCTTGAGATGGTCGGCGGCAAAGTCGGTGCGATGGAAGGTCGTCACATCGATGGAACTGCCTTCAGTGGTGAGAAGGAAGATTCTCTGCGCGCTGGTCTGCTGCGAAACGGCTTCGCACACACCGGTCGCGAATCGATGATGAGCGGCGAGACTGGTGAAGCCTACGAAGCCGAGATATTCGCTGGCGTTATTTACTACCAACGTCTGCATCATTTGGTAAGCAGCAAGTTGCACGCCCGCAGCCGCGGACGAGTACAGATTCTCACACGTCAACCAACCGAAGGTCGAGCCCGCCAAGGCGGTTTGAGATTCGGTGAGATGGAACGAGATTGTTTGATCGCCCATGGCGCTTCGATGGTCATCAAGGACAGACTCCTCGACGAGTCTGACGGTTGGCCGCTACAGGTTTGTAACAACAGTGGTTGCGGCCATATTGCATACTATGATTGGAAGAGACGCACGCCCGTGTGCCCCATCTGTGGGGACAGAGCGGATGTTCATACGGTTCAGACATCCTATGCATTCAAACTGCTTTTGGATGAGATGAAGAGTCTTGGAGTCGCTATGCGACTCGAACTGGAGGACCAGAGATGAGCGCCCGTGGAGTAGCCAAGATCCCGAAGAGGATCGATTCGATCAAGTTCAGCCTTATGGATCCGAATGAGATACGTAAGATGTCCGCTGTTGAGGTCAAGACTGCTGACACTTACAAAGACGATGGACATGCCTACAAGCAGGGTTTGATGGATCCCAAGATGGGCGTCATCGATCCTGGAATCCGCTGTGAGACTTGCGGAAACAAGCACAATGAGTGCCCAAGCCACTTCGGGCACATCGCTCTGGAACTACCAGTGATGCACATTGGATTCACCATGCTGATCAAAACAGCTTTGAAATCAACCTGCAACCAATGCAGTAACATCCTTCTTCACAGCGCTCCTGAAACACACCCTCTCGACCCTGAGAAATCTGAACAAGACTACTATCGCGACAGGGTTCACGATGTGATGCGGAAGCACGGTGTCGGGTCGACTGAATTCAAGAAGATCATCAAGGAGATCGAGAAGGAATGCTCAATGGCCAGGCGCGCCATCTGCATGCACTGTGGTTCGGAGCAAGGCAAGATAATGCTCGATAAACCGACTACTTTCAAGGAGAAGAAGAAGGATAAGGGGGAACACAAGTTGAACGCTCGCGATATCCGAGAATGGCTTGAGAAGATTCCTGATGAGAATTTGATATTCCTTGGAATGGATTCTGATTCAAGTCGTCCAGAATGGGTGATCATGAAGGTTCTTCCAGTACCACCAATCACGGTCCGGCCTTCGATCACATTGGACAGCGGGGATCGTTCAGAGGACGATTTGACCCACAAGATGGTCGACGTGTTGAGAATCAATCAACGACTTCGGGAGAATCGCGACGCTGGTGCTCCGCAACTGATTGTCGAGGATCTGTGGGAACTCCTGCAATACCATGTCACAACTTACTTCGACAATCAGACAAGTGGCATTCCACCTGCTCGCCATCGCTCCGGCCGTCCATTGAAGACGCTATCTCAACGTCTCAAGGGAAAGGAGGGACGCTTCCGCAGCAACCTCTCTGGAAAGCGCGTCAACTTCTGCGCTCGAACGGTCATCAGTCCCGACCCGAACCTCGGTATCAATGAGGTCGGAGTGCCTGTTCATACAGCGAAGGAACTGACGGTTCCGATTCGCGTGACGAGTAGGAACCGTGAACAACTCCGTCGAATGATCCTCCGTGGCCCAGACACCCATCCCGGTGTGAATTACATCATTCGCGGAGACCATTTCCGTGTCAGAATCACCGACCGAACCAAGTACATCTGGTCTGGTTTCCGCTGCCTCAATCCAGATTGTCACTCGGGCGCTGACGATGAGCCATATCCCGGTTACAAACCGGACCTCAACACTGTACTCCCCGCTCCTAATTTCCTGCCCGGTCTTGAACTCAAGATGCAGATGGCTCGGAATGAACTTGGAGAACTAGAGGAACAGTGGTCTGTCGATCTCGAAACCACCCTGTGCAACCTGCGTGGGGAGGATGAGGATGGTCAGCCAATAGACGAGAGTGACCCACGCGTGGTAGTCTTCCAACGCTGGGCCTGGGAAGCTAATCACCCCGATGAGTTCCTCCCTGATCATCTTGAAGTGAACTGCCCTCACTGTGGAAGCCCCTCAATCGAGGATGAGCAAGGCGAAGTGTACCGAACTGAGGTCGAGGATCGATTGTCGACTTATGACCGCGACGGAAATCCGAAGGGTGGTGTCATCGTCGAGCGCCATCTGATTGATGGCGATGTAGCCATTTTCAATCGACAACCATCTCTTCACAGGATGTCGATGTTGGTCCACGAAGTCCGAGTTATGTCTGGCAAGACATTCAGATTCAATCTCGCCGATTGTACACCTTACAACGCGGACTTTGATGGCGATGAGATGAATCTTCACGTGATTCAGTCAGAAGAAGCTCGTGCTGAGGCAAAGATTCTGATGCGCGTTCAAGAACACATCATCACACCTAGATATGGTGGATCTGTGATAGGCGGAATCCACGATCATATCTCCGGCGCTTATCTCCTGACTCATGGGAATCGCATCCTATCGAAGGACTTAGTCATGGAGATTCTAGGAGCCGTTGGATGGGATGGTCCTTTGCCAGAAATAGTCGAGAAAGACGGTGTCGTAGGATACAGAGGTACAGATGTGCTCAGCTTGATTATTCCTGGGGGATTCAAGTTGGAATACACAAGCCGTTCAGGAGACGAGGTCAAGGTAACGGCTGATGGCAATGTTACTGGAACCATCGATAAGCGTGGAATCGGAGCTGAAGACGGCCGCCTTCTCGATGCTGTGGTGCAGACTCATGGTACCGACGTGGGCGCCGAATTCATCAATCGAATGACAAAGATGACCATCGCCACATGTACCGCAATAGGCTTCACGACCGGTATTGACGACGAGGATCTGCCACCTCAAGCTATCGAGGAGATCGCGTCTATCAACGTCCGCGCCAGTGAGGATGTTGATGCAGAATTAGCAAAGTTCGGCATCGATGGACGCAAATACGAGACACGACCTGGGCGCACGCCAATCGAGACTCTGGAGGAGAACATCCTGCAACTCCTCGATTCCGCGAAGGCTGAATCTGGAAATGTCGCCAAGTCCTATCTGGGAGATGATAACTCCGCGGTGATTATGGCTACTTCCGGCGCCCGCGGATCGATGGACAATCTAGCCATGATGGCTGGTTCCATAGGACAACCGAAGGTTCGTGGAAAGCGCCTTGAGCGTGGTTATCAAGACCGTGTTCTTTCTCACTTCGCGCGAGGCGTGAAGGGTTCGAGGGAGAAGGGATTCGTCGCTTCTTCCTTCAAGAAGGGACTCGAACCGACTGAATTCTTCATGCTTTCAATCTCTGGGCGCGAATCCCTCGTCGATACTGCTGTCCGTACCAGTAAGTCTGGATACATGCAGCGTCGATTGATCAATGCGATGGAAGATCTCAAGGTCTCTTCTGACGAAAAGGGCTCTGTTCGTAACACCGCAGACCGCATCATCCAATTCGAGTACGGTGAGGATGGTATCGATCCTGCGCGCAGCCGTAAGGGTATGCCTTTCGATGTCGCACAGGTTCTCGACGAGGCTCTGGGAGGTGGTGAGTGATGGTCGTAAAGAGTGCAACGAAGAAGAAACTCATGGATCTCGGAATCGCAGAAGAATATGCTCACCGGCTTGCCGACGATCGCAAGTGGGATGATGTCAAGATTCTTTCAGCCGGAGAGATCGCTCAGACATGTGCCACGGATTCTGGAATGGCTCAACAGATCAGCGAGGTCATTCAAGGCTCGACTAAAGCAGCCCAGAAGGAGAAAGCAACCCCAAAGACGTTGATTCGACGCCGAGTCGCCTCTCGGCGCCGCAAGAAGAGCCTCCTTCCTCTGCAATCCTACGACAGTGAAGAAAAGATGCGTCAGATTCACCGTGACATCGATGTCGACGATCCGATTTTCGTCCTACTTTCCGATGTAGCGGCCAAGGGTGACGTCAGAATCACGCCGAAGACCATCTATGATCTCGTTTTAGGAATCCACGCGCGAGGTGAGAAGAAGTTGACTGCAGCTCAGGCGAGGAAGGTAATCGCTTCTGCCGATGCCAGCATGGTTCACTCGCGCGTTGATCCTCACGAAGCCGTAGGAATCACGACAGCGCAATCCATCGGTGAACCGGGTACGCAGATGACCATGCGTACCTTCCACTATGCTGGTGTAGCTACTGTCAATGTGACTCAGGGACTGCCACGTGTAATCGAAATCGTCGACTCACGGAAGGTTCCGAAGACTCCGACGATGAAAGTCTATCTGGAGGAGAACAACTCGAAGGGTAAACCACTGCGCACCGATGAGAAGAAGGTTCAGCAGATTGCTGCTGCTCTCGAAACAACGACCACACTAGACATCGCTTCCATCGATGTTGACGTTGCCCAACGCCATCTGAATCTTCAACTGAATGTCTCGAACCTCAGGCTGAAGAAAATGACAGGTGCTGAGGTTCGCGACAAACTTCAGCGCGCTTTGCGCCTTTATATTCAGGTCGATAATGAAGCCCGCCCCAAGGTTCTGAAAATCATCCCAGGCATCACCAAGGAAGATGATCTGGCCGAACTGGCCAATGATCCACCCACTTACACCGCTCTTCTGCAACTTGAAGAAAAGGTGAAAAAACTCAGATTGAAGGGCTTGCCAGACATCGTTCGAGCGAATGTCCAAGGTCCGAATCGCGACACTGGCGAATTCTACATCTCTACCATTGGTTCGAATCTTGCGCGTGTCAGCGAATTCGCCGGCGTCGATCGTGGCCGAACCTACACCAACAACATCAATGAGATCTACCAATGTTTTGGTGTCGAGGCCGCTCGACAAGCCATCATCAACGAAATGAAAGACACCCTCGAAGGCGCTGGCCTCGAAGTCGATGTTCGACATCTCATAACCGTCTCGGACGTCATGACCAGTGAAGGCGAAGTCCGAGCTATCGGCAGACACGGAGTCAGTGGGACGAAACACAGCATCCTCGCACGCTCCGCATTCGAAGTCACGGTCAACCATCTGCTCCGCGCGGCTGTCATCGGCGAGAGAGACCAATTACGTGGTGTCACAGAGAACATCATTGTCGGGCAACCGGTTGCTCTGGGAACGGGAAGTGTGCAGTTGTATTACATCCCAGAGGAGAATTAGGAGGAGTAGAGTTGGATCTGGCAAGACAATTGAAGCAAGGAATCACCACTGGAAAAGTCCTCTTCGGACAACGCCAGACTGCGAGTTCATGCATCAAAGGGGATGCACGCTTGGTGCTCGTTGCCGCAAACTGCCCTGAGGGTTACATCAGCGATTTGACCAGCAGTCATCCCGACGTTCCTGTTCATCAGGTGATGATGGTGAATCGACAACTTGGAGCCGCATGCGGGAAACCATTTCCAGTAAGTGCTCTATGCGTCATCGACCCTGGTCAGTCTGATTTACTGACATTGAATCCTAACCTCTGAGTGACTCCGTGGAGTGGCTCGAACCTCGTATAGAGCGCCCATTTGATGTCTGTCCGGGCGTTCTCTTCAAGGTGAAGACTGCGTTCAGATGCCATGGATGGGACTGTGCGAGATCTGTTGTATCTTCGCGGTGTGCGTCTTTCTCCTTCAGAAGGACTGCCTGAGATCATCGGATTCCGATGCTTGGGGATGGCTGAGAAGATTCCAGACATAATGGGTGAGACTGGAGCACTGGTGCACATCTGGCATGTCTCTTCAGAGATGCTTCCTGTCAGCGCGGCTGAAGCGGAACGATGGTTGGTGGATGCGTCAAGTGGAAGGCATTGGATACTCAGCGAACGTGAATTTGAAGACTCTGCCATCGATCTGCTGATCAGTTCTGCCCAAGTTGAATTATGGCAACCAGATAAATTGGCCAGATGGATTGGTGAAGCCGTTTTGTCAGGAGACCTTCTGACAGAGCGCCCTGAACAGATGTCCTCTGAATCTGAGGAAGTCGGTGAGATCGAACCTCCTCAGAATTCGGTGGAAAGAACCGTACTCTCATCGAAAATTGATCTCGATGAGTGGTTGATTCAGAGGGGAATGGAACATGTCGAGACGACTCCGATCCTCCTCCAGGCGACGATATGGGCGGTCAAGGGGTCCTTGATCAGTCCCGGTGATGAAGCGGAATTTGGCGAATGGCTGGTTCTGGAAGACCCTTGGGCTAGGAAATTAGAGATTCACGATGAATCAGAAATGATGGATAACGCGCCGCGTCTTCGAGAAATCACCGTGTCTGGAAGCATGTGGCTGAGTGATACTGATCTCAGAACGATGTTGATCGGGATACTCGAAGCCCGGAGGCAGAAGCAGGCGGTGCAGGATTCCGCGAGCCCGGTTAGAAGCACGATGCTTGAGCGATGGCGTTTCGATTCCGAATCAGCGGAATTGACAAGACTACCTGCAGCGATACCTGCGTGGATACTCAGCCGAGATGGCAGAGACGAGATACTTCATTCTAGAAATGGCCGAACCTATGAATTCAATTCCTCTGAAGCGCCATGACCTCATCCGTGGACAGAGTCTCCCCTGACATCAGGCGGCTCATCAGATCAGCGACTTCGACATATGTATCATCATCTTCAGCGCCTCCTCGGGCCGACATCGCCTTGAGGAGATCCTGCATCGAATGGATGCATCGAAGCGCAACGATATATCGGCTGTGCAGAGAGTCGGCTTCTCTTTTGGATCTAGTGACTCCAGCTTGTGCACCGTTCGCCTTGCCTCGAAGTCGGTCCACCTCCTCTGACAATTCAGCCATCAAGTCATGTGACACCTGAGCTTTTGAGACAGCGCGTTTGACATTCTTGTGGGCTTCTTCTTGACCCCGTTCAGCATCTCTCAACTGCACTTTCAGGTCACCAATCCCACCGTCATGATGGCTTTCCTTCGCTGCTTTGTATTCTTGGTAGAGTTTCTTCATCTTCATATTGTACTCTCGTTCCTTCTTACCAAGGAAACGTCCCTGTTCGTAAAGCCGCTCAAGTCTATCCATTTCGGTTCGAATCCGGTTGGGGGACCGTTTCCTGTCTGCTTTTTGGCGCTCTATCTCAGCTTCGCTCCGAGCAGCGAGTTTCTCTCGAAATTCCGTTCTGATTTCCTTCAAGGACACCGTTTTTTCAGCCCTGAGATCCTTCAAGTCCCTTACTGTCTGATTCGCAGCATCACGTTGAGCCTTCTGATTCTGTACCTCGCTAATCAATTCCTTGACCTGACTATTCAATTCATTTCTCTCATCAAGAAGTGTGCGAACTTTCGCATTCCATTGATCTCTTTCTTCTCTGTTGTAAGAAATATGTTCCTGGATTGAATCACAGCGGGGCTTGAGTATTCCACGAACCTCCTCCAACTCCATAAGCATCGAATTCACGTCCTGAGTCTTTCGTCTATCGAGTTCCATATAAGCGCATAGGATTGGCTTGAGATATACGATATTGAGCCTTATTCTCTGCGTGCAGCGGAATTACCCTTCCTCGGTCCGGCACGCGTGACACCGAGTCTCCGTCTCGGTTTCTTCCCACCCTTGCCTTTCCTCTTACTATCTGATTGAGATGATTTCGCCTCGCCAGCATCTTCATCCAGATTGGCGAGACCACCCGAATCGAGTAGGGCGCTGAGTTCAGTCGCGTTGAGGGCACCACCACTGCTGGCTCTTTCCTTGACATCTGAAAGTCTAATCGGTTTCCCTCTTCCCTTAGTGATTCTGAGATAGGATTTCAGACGGCCTGATTCTTTTTGGCTGTCTTTCTTTTCTAACTTTATTTTATCCAATCTCTTGTCGATACCCGAGATTCGACGGCTCATTTTCCTAATTTCATTCCTAGTGAGATTATCAGATTCGAGTTCTGAATCTTCGGTCACCGAGTCTGCTTTCTGCTTCCGTTCTTTCCTTGTCGAATCCAATCCCGAGGTGATCTCACGCATCACCTCGATTTGTTTGACATAACGAGAATGAGCAAGTTCGGCCTCTCTTTTCCTGACCACGGCGGCTTGCAGTTCGAAGAATCTCTGGAAAGTCTCCAGTTCACGAGGCAGCGTGGGCACAGCCGTCAAGTCGTTATCAATCGTTGTCAGTTTTGTGTAGGTGTCAGCCATCCATTCCTCAAGCACCGAGGCAGGTGGTGGAATGGCTCGATTCACCTCGTCCCGGTTTCGTCGATCCTTGTCGGCGATTCTCTTGACTTCGTGGAATCTCTTCAGCAAGGCTTTCCTGTCAGAATTGGCCTCCTCGATTCCACCCACCGCGACTCTAAGGGATTGGACCAGTTCCACCTGACTTTTTCGCTCGTCCCTCAATTTGTTGAATTCATCTTCCAGCGAGCGCAATTCGCGGTTGAAATCAGAGCATCTCTCCTCGATCTCTTCATGAGCAAGGAGTTCCAGATCTGCGAACAGAGTTTCATTCATTCTTTCTCACCTCGCGATTGCTTGGACCCTGTATCAGTTGTCGATTTCGCCTTTGTCGATGTGCCAGATTGTTTTCTTTTAGCCCGAATCGGGGCCGTCTTCTTAGTTACACTCTTTCTTGCAAAGGAAGAATCTCCTCCCGCTGCGACCTTGTCTTTGGCTTGCATGAGATCTGGAAATCCTCGGTCGAGTTCGCCGTAGCCATCAGCCAACCGACGCCGCCAGTGAGCGATCGACTTGTCTGATTGAGCGAGGAGTTCTTTGGCTCTGTCCAATTGTCGCCGAACCTCTCTGAGTTCAGATTGCAAGGCGACCTTCTTCTCGTGCAATGGCTGAGCCTTCTCGACAGCTTTCAGCATATTTCGATGAGACTTGTCCGCGCTTCGGAAGAGGGTCGACATCTGTCGGCGCGAATCTATGTATTCGGCCATCTCTGGATTAGAATCGCGCCGATTTTTCAACCAAGATTCATTCTCCTCGATGAGTTTCTTGCGAATATCTAGCATTTTTCTTTCGGCGCGATGATCAAGAGCTGCCGTCTGTATCTTCTCCTCCAGATTATCGAGTTTCTCAAGCAGTTTCTCCTTCTTCCAGTTTGGGTCGAGGTTGATCATGCCGCCAGAATCGACGAGTGTATCTCGATTTCCCAAAACTGTAGGAAGCAGGTTTCTAGCATCGACTTGAGACGAATCGCGCGTCGTCTTCATTTCCGCTACCGATCTATTGGCATTATCGTGGTTCTTGACCGCCCTCGCAACCCTTGGTTCGAGCTTTTCCTCTTCGGCTTCAAGGCTGCGAATAACCGTCGGCAACTTGTCTTTCAGCAGAGTTCGACGGTCGAGTAAAGCCTGCGCCAAGACCTCGGGAGAGACTTGCAAGAGGGCCCGACTATCCATAGACAATCGGCCGAAATGAGAATCTGCAATAAAGGTCACTACGTGACCTTGGAAAGGGGTGCCCTTGATACACTGTACGATACCGAGGGGAAGTCGATGAGCCGTGTCTTTGCCAATGGCTTTGGGACCAGTCTATTGGTTTCAGGCCTGATTCTAGTCTTCCTCTGCGGTTCGGTGACAGCGGAGGAGAGATTCCAAATTGAGGATTCCGTCGAATGGCAGATCGAGATTCTCGATAGCACGACCAACGAGTTTTCTGAGAACGAATCTGCTCACGAAGGGGATACGATCCGCTTGTCTATCGAAATCGCTAATTCGGACACCACTGGAGGACACGATGAGTGGGCTTTCCACATCGAACTCGACGGCGAAGAGTCCCCTCCGTTGACGGGTTTCCTCAACGGTGACGTGAATTCGACGTTCGTCAACCTCTCTTTCGGTCCGCTGCCAGAGGGTGAGGTTCTGTTGGTGCTGACGATCGACTCTACTGGGACCAGTGAATCACTGCTTCTTCTCGTCGAACCGAATCCTCTCAACCTGACTGCTGCCGGTGGGCCAGAAGTTGCTCTGATAGGCGAACCGATTCACGTTGGTGATCTGTTGACTGCATCGATTCTCGTTCATAACCAAGGAACGGAATCAGCGACTGTGCAACTTGAACTCGATGCTGGCGATGGCTCGCTGAGCCTTGGTCCACCCATCTTCATCAATCCCGGATCGAGCCGAGAGGTCTCAGCTTCATTCACCCCCTCCATCCAAGGAGCCATCGAGGTGGGATGGAGGGTCTTGAGCCCGAATGGAGGGGTTGCCCGTGAATTGAATGGTTCATTCGGACTCGAAGTCAGACCTTCTCAAACTCAGAATCTGGTCATCGACTCAACTCAGTGGACATTGGCAGATGGTTTGCAAGCAGAACTTTCCATCTATCTCTCTGAGGGACGCAGTCGAGACGTCATCATCGAAGTTGCGATTCTGGATCAGACGATTGAAGAGGTGATACAGAGCTTCATTCTCCACCTCGACCCCGGTCGCAGGGAGATTTCGCTGACACTTGGTCATCCGTCTGCAGATTCGATGATCGTCCGTATCAGCGCAGACGGATGGGTTTCCACAGCCGATTTGGAGATTCAAACGATCCTGATTCCACCGTCTATCGATCTATCAGTCGAATTGGGCGAGGTGAACCCGACGAAACCGGTTATCGGTGAATCAGTTAGCGTTCCCTATTCCCTATCGAACGATGGCAACACTCCCACTCTCTCCGGAACACTTCAAGTCGTTCGAACCTCAGACGGCATGGTGCTCGATTCCAGAACCATCCAGGCCGTGCCTACAGGTGGTTCCATCAGTGGTCAGTTGATGATCGAGTCTTGGCCCGATTCCAAGGTGGTGGAAGTACAGGTGATCTGGTTGACCAGTGGTATTTCAGAGAGTGTCCAGCTTGAAATCGAGACATTCTCAGCCGATGAAGGACAGACAGATCTGCCGTTCGATGTCCTCGCCGCTACCTACGGCGGCTTGTCTGGCCTTGTCCTCGTAATGTTCATTCTAGTGGTCTATCGAACCGTATCCGAGAACGTAGAGGACACTGGAAGATCCCGCTTCAACATACTTCGACAAGCTCGCAGCGTCCGTAAGAAGGCTGCAGCCGCTGAAAAGAGAGAAATCCCTTGTCCTGAATGTAGACAGCGGCTCAGCATCCCTGCATCTCACTCTGGGGCAGTGAAATGCCCAGCTTGTACAACGCGATTCCTGGTTGAAGCCGTAGGCGATGAATCTGCAACAATCCCCCCTCATCCAGAACCCGACCAACGTCGAATCGAAACCTCCGAGTACACCCTGTCCACTGAGGATTCAACTCGGGAATCGATCGGCGAATCAACCGAGGAATCAACCGGAGGTCAACGACAAGACAGCGCTGACTCAGGTCATCAGGTCGCCCGCTCTCTCGACGATCAACTATCCTGCCCTAACTGCGAACAGCGTCTGCGTGTACCGATCGAGCGACGCCCCGTCAAAGCCAGGTGTCCAGCCTGTCGCAGCGAATTCATGGCGGAGGTGGGTGAGGAATGACCGTTCTCAGTGAATTCGAAGAGATGTATCTCAAACGATTGTTCGAAGTCCACAATGATCAACCTGATGCGATCGTCAAAACCTCCATGCTGGCTGAACTCATGGGCGTCAGTGCTGCTTCCACGACAGAGATGATTCAGCGCTTGGCCAAGCGCGATCTCGTCACTCATATTCCCTACAAAGGCTCGCGCTTGACAGCTGAAGGATTCACTGTTGCAGCCAGTATCAAGAGACGACAGCTTCTACTCGAGAATCTACTCTCCGACATCATCTGCTTCGAAGGCGACATCGTCGCTGCCGCATGTCGCATGGAACACACCATCGATGGTGAATTGGAGGCAGCTATCGATCGAATGCTGGGTTATCCCGAGCGAACCGCGAGAGGCGAGAGAATACCTGTCATCGAGAGGCGGGTGCAACCCTTCGGTGCGAATCTGCTCCTGCCTCTCGCTAACCTGCCATCGGGCGCGCAAGGGCGAATCGAGATCATCGCCCTCGATGGAACTGATTCCAAGACCTTGCAGGGGCTGGGTCTGGTGGTGGGCGCAACGGTGACGTGTCTCGAGGGAGTGATTCACGTGGCAGGAGATAGAATGGATATATCTGAATCGATACTTCGTCGTATACTCATCAGAGCGGAGGTCGGCTCGGATGAATGACAGTTCCTTGGATGATTTGTCAGACGGACTTGATGTCCTTGCCGATGATGTGCTCGAATCCGATTTAGATTCCCTCGAGCGGCAACCGGGCATCGTCGAATCAGCTCGCAGCGATGCTTCCAGCCAGTTGGATAGTCTGCGAGATCAAGAAAGATTGTTACTGCGTCTGGACCGGCTTCTGATCAGCGGCGGGGCACGCTTCGTCCTCATCATGCCGCTGATAGTCATCATCAATTTTGGTTTGGCTCATTCTTATCGCAACAGCACACCGATCTGGTGGCTCGACCATATGCAGGATGTGGCACCGGTCGAGATGTCGACGGGAATCCATATTCTGTCACTGTTCATTCTCGTCGCCGATCTGACTCTGTTGCTTCTGTTGTTCCGTCTGTTGAGTGTCTCAAAAACGATTTTCCAGATGGAAGCCGAATCGTTGACGACGGTTGGATTGACCTTCAAGAGTGCCCATGGATACGCTGAGATGCGGGCCACGATCAATTCTTCCCGCCGTCAATTGGTAGCAACGATGTCATTGCTTCTGCTAGCTGCGGTCTTCCTCGCTGCTGCTCTTCGCTTCAGCGTTGAAGACGCCCTCTCCCCGCGTTTGCTCGCACTCTCTACCGGCACACTGCTGGCAGGTCATGGCGTTCATCTGGTATCGAATCAGTCTCGCTTCAACGTCACCGAGCCTTGGGGTATGTTGGAGGCGTTCTCACCACCGATTCACCCCGCGGTTCTGCGTCGTCCGTTCTCTGATGTCATCAAAGCCCATGTCGACCCACTCCTCGCCTTCCGCATCTCAGAGTATCTCAGAACCGTCGAAGGTGAAGTGAGAAGCGGCTACTCGATCAGTCAACTGCAGGAGAAACTCCTGCATCTTCTCCACCTCAGAAGACGCTCTCTGATTGATGAGGAGGAGTTCCGAGAGGCGCTTGAGCCGATGATTGGACCCGATACGATTGAGAGACTTTTCAATCATCCAGATCTCGGAGAAGAGACCTGGGACCGTTTACTTTCTCGCGCCCGCACCGACTGTGCACCATTCTTCAGACTTCACGATCGTTTGCAGATGAGACAAGAATCTGGACGTGTCGGAAACGTCTGGTTCGATGTTGATATGGAGAATCTGGTTGCCGGACCAGCCAATCTATTCGCTTTCGTACTCAACCAGACAGATGAACAACAGGATTTCATTCTTCGAGTTCAGACTCCTGATTTTCGACCCAATGAATGCGTTTACAGACTCAGGGTCGAGCCTTACGAGGAAATCCAGCTAGATTCAATGCTGCCACCAAACCTTACTCAAACGCTTCCACCACTGATGGCCACAACCCGCATCATCTGGCAAAGCCTGATTCCTTCAGCAACCGGTGAGGCGACAGTCACCGTCAGACTGGAAGATACCGAAGGAAATCTCGTCTCAGGCAGGGTTCTGACTGTTCAGATACGGCCTGACCTGATGACGAGACTACGGCTGTCAACCGGCGCACTGTTCATCGTCGGAGCGATGATTGCATTACTCTCGCCGACACTGCCATTCATTCTCTCCATTCTGGGCTTGTGACGAGGTTACAGGTCCATTCAAGAGGTCGACGTCCGTCGGCGGCTCGTGATGGATGCTGAGCCCAATCCTGGCGATGACGATCTGAGAACTCGTCTGCACGCTATGGAAACGAAATTGCGCAGAATGCGAGATCAACGCAATACTCACAGCGAGAATGCTCGCAGAGCCGCTGATTCGCGCAATGCTGTGCAAGAACAAGGCAAGACTCTGCGAGAAGCCATCAACGAGCGCATGGAGAGTCAGAAGGAGATTCGTAACAAGGCTCGTGTCCACAAGGCCCGCCGAGATGAGATTCAGAATCACATCAGGGAATTGATTGCCCGCAAGCGAGGTCGGCGTGATGAGGAGCGAGGGTCTCGGTCCATCGTCATCCAATTAATGGAGACTGAGGGGGAGATCGAGATGATTGAACGTAAACTCGAGACTGATGGCAGCTTGACGCTCAAACAAGAGAACAAATTGCTGAAGCATCTAAAGAAACTGATGGGGAAGCGCGACGAACTGCTTCCTGCGGTCAAGGAACACGAGACCATCACCATCGATCTCGGAGACATGGATGAGTCGATATCTCGCCTCAAGGGAGAAGCCGATTCTGAACACGAGGCGATGATCGAAGCTCACAAGGAAGCCGACGCGATATGGGAGGAGATCAAGCCGATGTTCGAAGAGCGAGATTTCGTCCGAGCAGAAGGCGACAGGCTGCACAACGCTTTCGTCGAATCCAGGAAGTGTGCTGATGAAGTCCATTCGGAGATGACAGGAATGTTGGATAAAGTCAATGAGATCCGTGATGAACTGAAGGCTCAGCGTGAGGAGCGTGCGAAGACCATTCGCGACCACAATCAATCTGTGAGAGATGCGCTGAAATCACCATCTGAGGATGAGGAACTCGCCGGCTCCTTGGCCGATATGCTGCTCGAGAGTGGCTCTCTGACACTCGGTGGCACCGGCGCGACCGACACCGATGACAGTGGCAAGACTCGCGGCGGTCAGAACAAGGGCAAGCGTCGCCGATTGGGTACTACGCGTGGACCTGTCTGATTCAGCCAAGATAAGGTCCGGTCGAAGTCGAAGGTACTCATCTCACCAGCCGCGCTCTTCCATTCGCACGCTGAGAGATTCGATTTCGAGGCCAGGCATAGCATCTCCAATCATCGCACTGGCCTCGGTGACGACTGTCGCATCCTCGAAATGATGTGTTGCTAGAACAATCGCATCCGCGGTATTCGCTGGATCTGAACTCTTGAAGATGCCAGATCCAACGAAGATCCCATCCATTCCATGATGCATCATCAAGGCGGCATCAGCCGGTGTCGCGATGCCTCCAGCTGAAAATGTCACGACAGGTAATCTGCCGAGTCGTACCACATCATCAAGGACACTCGAAATTTCTCTTCGCAGCTGTTCCATGCTACCGAATGGAGTATCCTTAGGACTGATGTCGAATGCTGAATGATCTTCGAGGTGATGATATCCTTCCATCATGACATCGACCATCGCCTCACGCCCCGCCTCATCTGTCTCGCGCGCGTGAGAGATTTCTGAGGCGACGAGGCGCGCGTGCTTGACAGCACTGACGACATTCCCAGTCCCCGCCTCACCTTTGGTGCGTATCATGGCAGCGCCTTCTGCCACACGACGAATCGCCTCGCCAAGACTCGTGCAACCACAGACGAATGGAATGCTGAAATTGTTTTTGGCTATATGGAAAAACGGGTCAGCTGGCGTCAACACCTCTGATTCATCGACCATATCGACTCCCAGAGATTCGAGCACTCGGGCTTCTTCATCGTGTCCGATTCGAGCCTTGGCCATCACGGGAATGCTTGTGGTTTCGATGATTTCCTTAATCAGATCCGGATGACTCATTCTCGCGACTCCACCGTCGGAACGGATGTCGGCTGGCACTCTCTCGAGTGCCATCACCGAGGTCGCACCGGCGTCTTCGGCGATATGAGCCTCGGCAGCTGTGACGACATCCATGATCACACCACCCTCCTGCATCTTGGCGAAGCCGCGTTTCAACAACTCAGTACCATGACGCATCTGGGTGAGGTCAACGCGGCGAGCCATGGTCGAGCCTGCCGGCTCATACACATCAATCTATTTCCAAGGCTTCGTGCCCCGTTGGACTGCCAACTCAGTCATTCAGCGAGAACAGGAGAATCTCCCATCGCTATCGGCAGGTCGGCGCACTCATCTTCGTTCTTGTCGATCCATGCCTCCTCCTCCTCAGGCACATCGGTATCGGCGAAGATTGCGCCGACCGGGCACTCAGCCACGCAGGCTGCGCAATCGATGCACTCATCGGGGTCGATGACGAGGTACTCATCGGCCTCCCTGAAACATTCCACAGGGCAGACAGCGACACAATCCTGGTACTTGCATTGCACGCATGCGCTGGTTACTACATGTGTCATGTCAGTCCTCGGGACTGCCGATGTTAATGAGAGTAATAAACTTGCTCAGAATCAAGTCGCTAAGACCCTTCTGCGCAGCAGGAGGAGGGTATACCTCACCAACCAATGTCTCAGTTTCTTCATTGACGTGCTTTTTTCTCTTCACCGATTCGCTCGGCCGTTTCTTCTACGATAAGAATCGCTTGAGCAATGCTTGAGATCACAATGAATCAAGATTCTAGACATTCTTCGATGAGATTCACAATCACCGTCTCTGGCTTTTCGCCAGGATAGGATTCAATCTTGAAGCGTCCTTTCGCAGCCATCTTCCTCTCCACGCCCCTCGCCATGCGCACGCGCCCTTGGACCAAATCGTCGATGTCGATACGTAGGTGGAGGATCTTGTTCTCGTCGATGTGACTGGAGATTCCGTTGTGCAGTAATTCTTCCAGAGTCTGCTTTCCCAATCGTACGAAGGCATCGCGCGCATCGCGTTTCTTCGTTATCGACGCTTCCAGAATCAATTGTGGTGCACCGTGGTATGACTTGCTTTTCTCCCTAGTCAATTCGACACCATCCCCAGCCAACCATGCCAGTGCGCTCTGAATCAAGTCGATGTCATCGATGGCGCTGCAATGAACACGCCAGACCGCACTGTGGAGACTCATGAGATGCGCGAGGGGCAAGCCGCCCTTGAAGACGACGCTGCGCCCCAGTCAGAGGTGGTGTGTTGGGGGCTTTGATTCATATACTGGATGTAGGTCGGTCGGCTCGCGAACGGGGTAGCCCCCGATAGACGAGGTGTCTCTAATGGCAAAGGGTGCAAAGGCAAGGGCAGCGGCACGTAGGCAGCGAGACAAGTGGAAGTCCAAGCGCTGGTACACAATACGAGCCCCTCGAAACCCATGGTCCTTCAGAGTGATTGGAGAGACCATCGCTGAAAATTCCGAACAACTCGTCGGTCGTCGTTACGAAGTCATGCAGAACGAGCTCGACGGCGATTTCTCGAAGATGCACGTCAAGGTGGTTTTCCGCATCACCGAAATCGTAGGAAATGATGTTCTCACGGAATTCATTGGTCACGATGTGCTCAAGGATCACATTCGTCGACAAGTTCGTCGCGAACGAGGAAAAATCGATGATACCGTGGATGTGGTCAGTCAGGATGGGTATTACATCCGATTCAAACCTCTAATGATCTCACGAGGTCGAATCAAGGGCAGTCAGAAGGCTGAGATGCGCGCTCGCGCCAAAGATGCCATCCTACAATTGGGTGCGACTTCGACCTGGATTCAACTCCAGAAAGCAGTCCTCGACGGTACGATGGAAACCAAGATCAAGGAAGCAGTCTCCAAGATCAGTCCTGTTCGTACGGTGATGATTCGCCGAAGTCAATTGATTCAGAGCGGCGTTGTGGTCGAGCGAGGACCTACACTCGATGAAGTCTATGCTGAAGAGAAGGCAGCAGCAGCAGCGTCGAGTTCGGAGGTTGATGTTCTTGCAGCTGCTGAAGCGAGTGCGCAACTCTCTGAGACTGCTGAAGGAGAAGCAGGATCTGTTGAAGACGAGGCAGCCGAAAAGGAAATTCCCAGTGTCGATTCCGAAGAAGTCGATGCAGGGGATGAATCAGATGACGACGACGCTGATTTAGCATCTATGACCGTATCAGAACTCAAGGATTTACTTCGTGCAGCCGATAAACCAGTCTCTGGAAAGAAGGCTGACCTCATCACCCGTCTTCAGGAATGATCGAGTTAACATGGCCGTCAAGCCAATGAACAATTACCGACCGGCTCTCCATGTGAAGCGTATCGCAGTCCTCTGTGGGACAGGGATGAATCAGTTAGTCAGTGACTTCGAGAAAACTGGTTCCCCTGTCAAAAAATTACGAATTGAAACTCCCTGGGGCGATGTTCCAACATCCTTGATTATTGCTTCATCTGGAGAAATTCTTCTCATCGACCGACATCATAGAGAAGGACCGAATCGTACACCTCCTCATGAAATTGAACATCGCGCAAATATTCACGCTGCGACTTCCTCAAATCCGCAATTGATTTTGAGTATCAACTCGGTCGGCACGATGCGTGAAGATTTCCCGCCGGGTTTGATTGGGGTATCTGGCGATATTCTCGATTTAGCCACTCGACCTTGGACATTCTACGATGACGATGCCAAACACACAGATCGAACTTCGATTTTCGACTCTTCTGCATCAAACATCTGCCGCTCGACCCTTGAGGAATTGCAGGGAAATTGTCCTGATGGATTGATAGTAGCGCAATGCATTGGTCCACAATTTGAATCACCAGCCGAGATTGACGCCCTAGTTCGCCTCGGCGCAGATGTGGTCGGAATGACATTGGGCCCAGAATCTCGGTTGATTGCAGAATCAGGAATTGCTCACGCAGCCCTTTCGTGCTCATCAAATTGGGCTGCGGGCAAAACCCCCGGTGACCCTGCCGCTGAGATCGACCATCATGAGGTCGATGCGATGGCAGCCACTTTGCGTTCGCGCGTAACCGCCTGTATCAAAGTGCTACTCGAATCCGATTGAGGTGTTTAGATGATGGACTGGCGGCACGGATTCGCATTGATGATCATAACAATTCTACTCTTCCCAGCAATGATTCAAACGATGGAGATTTGGGACGAGGCTGAACGCGAGCACGATAGGAATTGCAATCTCTTATTGAACCAAGGAGGAATTAATCTCCAGTTATGCGAGGAACTCGAAGCGGATTCATCAGCAAAGCTGGCAAGATACACACTTGTAGCATTTTCATTCATCATTTGCGGGGTCTCAGGCCTAGTCCTATTATTACCGGCGGGCGAAGATGGATATGCCCCTCCTCCGGGCCTACGTTGATGGAGTGCCTCCATTACCAATCTGCCATGAGCAGACCATCGAGGGTCGAGGATTGGATTGAAATCGAAGCTGCTGACTCACCAGACGGCTCTTGGCTGACAATGATGTCTAGAGTCGCTGCATTCCATCATAAACATGATTTCGCATCTGAGGAGAACAACGGTCACGACATGGGTTATCGCGTCGCTTTGACCGTCGAGGAATTAGGCGAGTTCGCAGCCGCGATTACCAAAGGAAAACCAAAAGAAGAAGCGGCCGAAGAGCTTGCAGATTTACTGATACTTATTCTCGGTCACTCTTTAGCGATGAAAATTGATCTAGAGGCCGAATTCCACCAGAAGATGGACAGAATCATGCAACGCCCCGCTCGACGGGGCAACCTCGGAATCAGAGTTACAGAATACACTGGCGAGTAAGCGCCTGCTCGTTCGTTAAGAATCAGGTGCGTATGTCTGATTTATCGAAGTGAATCATGCGTCAAAATTAATTTTCACAGAGCCTCGAGCAGATATGTGGGCCTCATACAGGTCGTGCTCTTTGCATCCTTTGATGCCAGCGACGATGTTCGTTGGAATCGTCTCGATAGCGGTATTGAAGTTCGTCGCTGAACTATTGTATAATTGGCGCTGATCGGTAACTTGGTCTTCAATTTCTTTGTAATCTTCTTGTAGGGCCATGAAATTCTGATTCGCTTTCAGGTCTGGATATGACTCTGATAAGGCTAAGAGTTGGGGTAGGCTACCGCCAAGGAGAGTCTCCGCTGCTGCTACGCCTTTCACGTCACCCGCGGCACTCGCTGAAGCGAACATATTGCGCGCTTTCGCGAGTTCCATGAAGATGCCTTCTTCGTGGGCAGCATATTTTTTTACGATAGAGACCATATTTGGAATCATATCGAATCTTTGCTGCAATAGAGTATCGACATTCGACCAAGCGCGCTCGACATCTTTCTCCAAACGAACCAAACGATTCCATGCGGAAATAAACCACATAACCACTGTCAATGATATGACGCCGCCGAAAAGCAGAACAGGTAGATTTGCTGCGACCATAAGCCGCCTAGTCCTTCGCGTGTCTTCAACCTTGACCCGTCATCAGAACCCTTGGATAATTGATTAACCCGCTGCTTGGAAGGCCATTACAGTCGCAGCCAAGGCTCCTGCAAAGATGATTGGAGGGATGACACGGTACTCAAACTGGCTGCGAACTTTAGCCAATACACCCAATTCAGATCCTCTCTCTAATCGAGCTTCGAATTGAGGTGCATCTTCTCCATGAATCTGAACTAGTATATTCTGCCCTCTGCTCCAAAATTTTTCCTCCTTTAATTCTTCATTAGGCCGAGGTATCGCTTTACCAAGAATGTAGCAAGGATCTCCGAGCGAAAGTCCCCAAAGTGTCCATCGATGTTTTAGGAGAGTTTCGCCGACTAAGGCGGTACTCAAAATCGACCCAAAAAGTGATGAAAGATTTTTGTTGTGGGGAACTTCCCATCGTCTCATATACTGACCAAATTCTTTGAAACTGAATGTATTGGGTCTAACAAGAACACCCCCTGTCCCATCATGTAAGATAAATGGATGATTCCCATCTTGATTCTGAATTGTCCGCCATTGGTAAACAGTTCGTGTCCGAGGTCCTTTCTTTGTCATGTATACCTCTTTGCGCCGAATGTAAATCTCGTATTTCCATCGCCAAGCATGCAGGTCGTCGATACTACGACTCGCATCCCCTCCAACTTGGACCGTTGGCGCAGGTGTACTCCACCGACGGACTTGGCCAACTAATTCGAGTTCGCCAGCCGCGAGCGATCGAATCTTGGACGTGGGGATGTCGATCGTTGCCTGCATTCTTTTCGCTGTTTGAAATGAAGTGACTGCGATAATGAGTGAGGCGAATACAGGACCAAACATCATCAATATCTTTACGAAATCAAATTCTTCACCAGTCCAAGGAAGGACAATGCCAACAGAAACAACGACAAACGTGGCTGGAATTGCATACAGTGCAATTATCGTTCCGAAAATCCCGACTGCTGAGATTGTTGCAGGCTGAGGAGTGCCAATCACAGAGGGATGCTCAGTAAGAATCCCGGTATGATCCGCAGAATATTTGTCTTTAACATCCCAATATTCGGGGCCAGGTGCATCAAATACCCAGCCTCGATCATCGGTGGTCGGGCTATCTGTATAAGTGCCTGTCCAGAAACTGGATTTGTTTGCACTTCCCTCAGACCTTATTTGGAAATCTCTGGGTAATTCGCTCCGTCGAATTTTATCATACTCGACCTGCAATCGAGTCGGTGTGCACCCGATAACTATCATCGAACCAATAACAGATGCCATCGCACTTTTCGCGATCGCGGCGACCTCACCGGTAAGTACAGCATTAAATCCATTCACCACTCCATACCCAACTAGCAACATGCCGATTAGCCAGATGATGACGGTAGCCCCCTTAGGGGGGGTGAAATCAATGAATCCTCCATCAGTAAATTGCACTGGAGCGTTGGTCTCCTCCACAATCGTTACTGTCTAGGCATGAAGATTAAGTTTGGCCCGTCATTACACGCCTCTTGGATATTGCTCACTGATTCTCCAAATGCAAAAAAACTAGGATTTCATCCAGATCGAGTATGTTGTTGCATATTCATTCCCTTCATCAGATTCAATGCGTTCGACGATTTCTTCCTTCCATTCCGAACCTTTCCAATCGGGGAATAGAACATCACCACTTCCAGATGTGTGAACGGTTGTCATATGGATTTCATCGACTACATCAATAAACATCGCATAGATCTGTGCGCCGCCGATGATCCAACATTCCTCACGTCCCGCCGCATAGGCGATTTCTATGGCGCGGCCGGCATAGAGGGCAGTTTCAGCCCCCTTCGCAGACCATCCAGAATCCCGCGACATGACGATATTGACTCGTGCCGGTAGCGGCTGAAACGCATCAGGAAGGGATTCCCAAGTCTTGCGTCCCATGATTACAGCGTTGTAACCGTCACCCTCCGTCAGCAGTTTGAATCGAGCCATGTCAGAGGGAAGTCGCCAAGGCAGATCGTTGCCCCGGCCGATGCAGCCATCCTCGTCCATGGCTACGATCATCGCTTTTTTCAAAGAATCACCTCAGATAGAGATCGGTGCTGAAATATGTGGATGATGTTCGTAATCGATGATTTCGATATGTTCTGCAGTGAAGCCATCGATATCCGTGACAGAAGGGTCTAGTTGCAGTCTTGGCAAGGTCAACGGTTCGCGCTCAATCTGCAATTTCGCCTGATCGAGGTGGTTGAGGTAGAGGTGGCAATCTCCCCCCGTCCAGATGAATTCCCCCGCCTCGAGGCCACAGACCTGAGCCATCAGGCAAGTCAACAGACTGTACGAAGAGATGTTGAATGGGACACCGAGGAAAGCATCAGCGCTCCTCTGGTAGAGTTGGCAGGACAACTTGCCGTCGTTGACATAGAATTGGAAGAAGGCATGACACGGCATCAGCGCCATCTCATCCAATTCACCGACATTCCAAGCCGAGACGATGATTCGACGAGACTGTGGATTGGTCTTGATCATCTCGACGGCTGTCTGGATCTGATCGACCAAGCGCCCGTCGGGTGTTTCCCATTTCCGCCATTGTTTGCCATAGACTGGCCCGAGGTCACCCTTCTCATCCGCCCATTCATTCCAGATTCGAACCTTGTTGTCCTGCAGGTATCCAACATTGGTGTCGCCCGAGAGAAACCACAACAATTCGTGGATGATACTCGGCCAGTGGACCTTTTTTGTCGTAACAGCGGGGAAGGAATTCGATAGGTCAAAGCGCATCTGATGACCGAAAATAGAAATCGTACCAGTCCCGGTTCTGTCCGACTTTTCCTCACCCTCTTCGAGGATGCGACGCAGAAATGAGAGGTATTGCTCCATGCCGACTGCTTTTCCTGAACTGCGATAGTCCATCAAAGATGCGGCTGGAGCTCCACCGCTCAAGGCGCCCCCAAGCGTCTGAGCGTCTCTATCAATTGATCAGTGAAACCACGGTAATAAGTTCTCATGATGGATCTCTGTCCATGTTCATCGAGCGACAGAAGATTCTGGACATTTCGATCATCCAAGTCAGCCCCATTCGGATCGGCGAGCCAAGCTCCGAAACTGATGGGTTCGTCGATGATGACTTCGACACGCGCAAACGGATTGACCACTGGATTACCCGGTGCAATCACCGAGCGTGCCCCAAGAATTGCCATTGGAACTACCGGAACATCTGGGAATCGTGCTGCCAATCTCGCCACCCCCGTCTTTCCGCGAGCCAGAAAAGGAGGATCGCTCCTTCTAGATCGCGTGCCTTCGGGAAAGATTCCCATGAGACCACCGGAACCGAGCACATCGACAGCTCTGGCGAGCGCACCGGCAGCACCGATATTCCTCTCAGTCTCGATCTGACCTGTCGAAGTCATCAGTTTCGACATCTTCGGATCATCAAAATGCTCTGCCTTCGCGAGATAGTGGACGGGCCTGCGAGCCCCCATGATCTTGACGATCGGATCGATGTGGGAGGTGTGGTTCCCTGCGAGAATCGCAGGGCCCGAACTCGGAATCCGATCCAAGCCCTCATATCGCACATTCGAGAAGGAGCGGACGAGAGGTGGGGCAACCGACATTATGGCCTTGTAGAACAGCGGTGTCCTGAACTTCTCACCAGTTCCCTCGAGTCCGACCAACTTCGACACGCGAACCAGAGATTCGCTCGACAGACCTGCCATCGCTCGCGCCATTCAGACCTCTCGCTTGATGGTTTCCTTGCCTCCGATGCGTTCATTTCCTCTTCTCTCCGGCATCCAATCATGCTAACTCGCAGGGTTGTGGGACTGCTTCTTTTCGCAATCATAGCAGTTCCCACCTTCGCCCCCGCCGCAGCCGCCACAGAGTGGGATGATGACAATTGGTTGTGGAACATCATCGGGCCTGAGAGGCTGGCTCTCGGGGATGAATTCGGATGTCATGGTTACGAGGGCGTCGACATCCATGATGAGCCATGGGCTATTTCAGGATGCCGCGATTATCTGACTGCTTTCACGAATGCTTCCAGATGGGGGCAGAATCCGGTTTCATTCGGAGTTCCGGCAGGTAAGATGGATTCAACGACCGCCGACTATCTTCATTCGAGTGGATTCCGAATCGTCGGTGACCTGTTGGAATCCACTCCCTCACAATTACACAAGATTGACCGAACCACCAGCCTCGAAAAGGGCCAAACCGAGATGTCGGCGCTGGAGGATGCAGCACAGGACGAACTAGTCAGCATCTATTGGGTTGCGCGCTGGCACGATGTGAAAATCCGCGAAGACAAATCGGCTATCTCGCTGCTAGAATCTCAAGATGTATGGTTCACGACTTGGGGTGAATGGTACATGCATGAACGCGCCAGCCACAGAATTGGCGGCAGTTATCTGGATAATCAGACAATTGCAGTCGGATTACCCGAGGACGAACTCTGGAGAGTCCCGGGCAGTGTGCTCATCGAATGGGAAATCGAGCCAGAGACCATCACCATGCTCGGAGGCGTTGAACACGAATTGTCTGCGGATGAGCAACACCTTCACACAGGATACCGCTTCGTTGAAAATGGACTCATTGCGACATTGTCGCCTGGAGAGTACATCTCTTTCTCAGCCGCTGATCATGCCCCGGCATTTACTATTACACCCATGACCACCTTCAACGGCCTCCATCACTCAGTCGTGATCGTCGGCCATCACGTGACCAATCTGCACGAATGGTCATCCGATTTCTACGACTCACCATTGCGCTTCACCTGGCTCATCGAGCGTCCCGCAGCGCTGGTGATGGATTGGCGGCTTCCGGTCATCGCGGTAGCCGTCCTGATCGCCACACCGGTGACAATCAAATTCCTCGTCAAGCGCGATCAGCGAATCTCAGAGGATGTCGGGTCCATCGATTCGGACACCGACTGAACGCATCGTCTCGACAATTCCAGAAATCACTTCGCTCGACAGAACCTCGGGCGCGTGAACGCCCGCAGGAAGCATGTTCGGGTCGGCGAGCCATGCTTCGATGCAGCAAGTGGTCACCAGCCCAGTCGAGCGGGCCATCGAATGCCCATCATCACCACCATAATCCTCGAGTTCCCATTCCATCACCTCGCCTTCTCGATTCTGGGCCCGTACCCTCATCCAGGTGAATTCGGGAATCTTGTGGTCGTACCACCATTGGCGAACCACATCCTCCTCATCCAGAGTACCAGCATCCCGCTCATCGATGTACTTCTGGATGTGTCCGGGCCAGCGCACGGTGAATTCTGACATCTCAACAACTGGAATCGAACTCAGTACCGATCGCAGCCCATCGGTCAGGAATGCTTCCATCTCCCCCCGCTCACCGACATCGATCAGATGCCGTTGGCTGAGCGCTGGCAGTACGACCTGCTCCCCATTCCTAATCACCCGCGCAGGTCGACTATACTCAGCAATCACATCGGTTGGCGAGAATGGAGCCATGTAGAACCACTCGCCATAAGGCCCAGTCGGATTGCCTCCAACCCAGACTTCGGCTTTGGCAAGAGGCCCCATCTTCCGATCTGCAACAGCCAACAACATGTTTGACAAACCCGGAGCAACACCGACATCCCACAGAATTCTCGCACCGTAATCACGTGCTTTCTCATCATCACGGTCAGGAGTGAATTTGCTGAAACTCAGGTCGACTATCCGGTAACTGCTCTCCGCCAGATATGTCGAAGCCACATGGCCAATCGAACCAGGAAGCATGTTCACCACCATATCGACCACCCCATTCCTTGACATTCCCCCCACGGCATCCGTCGCATCTTCTGGGTGAACATGGATGCCGGCAACACCCATAACGCGGTGCGGCTGCCAATCGTAGACATGCACTTCATGGCCCGCACCAGCAAGACGCTTCGCAACATAAGAGCCGACCAAGCCAGCTCCAAGGCAGTGTATGACGGCCACGCGGTATCGAGTCGGTGACGGTTCTTGAGGTGTGATGGTTGGCGTTTCCAGTCTCTTTGGCGGCGATTAGTTGATTGAGGAGGGAGGCAGCGTCGGGCTGTGGACGACAGCGTACGCATTGATCCGTGGTCTTCGGAGCAGTCAACTGACTACGCGCGCATACGCGATCAATTCGGGCTTGGCAGCATCGACATCTCGAAACTCCCCAACCCCGGAATCCTCCATCGTCGAGGCATCGTTTTCGCTCATCGTGACCTTGACGTCATCCTCGGTTGCATGGAACGCTCGGACCCCTTCGGCGTCCTCACCGGCTTGATGCCCAGCGGGAAGATGCATCTCGGCCACTCGATGGTCATCGACCAAGTTCGCTGGTTCCAGGAGCAGGGTGCTGACATCACGGTGACCGTGGCCGATCTGGAAGCGCTTGCGACGCGCGGGACGAGTCTGTCTGACGGGCGCGAGAATGCGCTTCGCGAATATGTTCACAATTATGCCGCTCTAGGACTTGATCCATCTTCGACCAACGTCTACTTCCAGAGCGGCAGGCCTGCCGTTCAGCGACTTGCTTTCACCCTCGGCAGGCGTACGAACCTCTCCGAGTTCGAGGCTATTTACGGATTCAAAGGCGACACCAACCTCGCCCATGTGCAGGCACCATTGGTTCAGGCTGGAGACATCATTCATCCTCAATTGGAGGAGTTTGGCGGTCTGAGGCCGATAGTGGTTCCAGTCGGTGTTGACCAAGACCCTCACCTGCGCTTGACCAGAGGCTTGGCAAACAAGACCCATTGGTTCAACGTCAAGGCTCGAAAGGCAGGTGGCTTGACTGTCACGCTATCTATTCAGGACGAGAATCTCAATGTCTTCGGAGTGGCGCCAAATGGCCGCGTCGATCGTTCGACTCGAGATGCGATCTTCGCGCGACTCAAAGCCAGTCTCGTGCCTATGGGTTATTCCGATTATATCGCCAACCCTAAGCACGGCACTCTCGATGTTCCTGGCGCTAAGTCCAGTGACGCGGCGCAGGTCCGGATGTGTGTTCTCGCCCTTGAGCGCGAACTCGGCGGCACGGGTTTGATGCCGCCATGTTCGACCTACCATCGCTTTGCTGTCGGCATGACTGGCGACAAGATGTCCTCGTCCAAGCCCGAGTCGACAATCTTCATGGACGACAGCATTGAAGCGATGACGAGGAAGGTCAATCGAGCCTTCAGCGGCGGCCAACCAACCGTCGAGGAGCACCGACTGCATGGCGGTGATTGTTCGAAGGACGTCGCATTCCAATATCTTCAGTTCTTCTTCGAATCCGATGATGACGAACTCGCGCGGATCGCGCGTGAGTACGAATCAGGCCGAATGCTCGCCGGTGAGATCAAACAGATCTGCATCGACAGTGCCAGCGAATGGCTCACTGATCTCGCCGACAAGCGAGACATGTGGGACGGACGACTCGACGAATTCCTGGCGCCGGACGCTTTGTGATTTGGAACGGCAGGGGCACAGGGAACAAAGAGATGATCCTATCCAGCCGACCAAGTGGAAACTGGAAGTCGATTATTCACCATGGCCCTATCAAGATTGACCCATATCTCTCTGCGACTCTGTGTTCTCTGGGGTTGATTCAATTATCGAGGTCACTGGAATCGATGACTGGAATCTGTGGTCCAGGAGCGAGTGAGGCGATTTCTTCAGAATCGAGTTCCCACGAACGGGCCTCTTCGTGAAGAATCTGAGAATGTCCCATCGGGTCGAGCAATATCAATTCTACAGAAGCCTCACCAACTCGCAGAGCCGATAAACTCCTCAGTAATTCTTCACAGGCACTAACATTCTCAGCGCCTTCCTCACCATCTTTTAACGAAGAACGGCGGATCAAGCCAATCGCATCCTCGAACCTCTTGAGCACTCCCTCTATGTTCGAGATGTATCCAGTCGCATTCTGTCCCGGTTCGACCTCCAAGCCGAGCTCAACGATTCGGACCGTGCAAGACGAGGATCGAACCACACGAACGGACATATGGTCTGAGGATTCGACTTCGAAGGACCATGCTGTGGCCTTCCGCCCCTCCGCTGGGATGAAATCAGTATGACGCCAGCCACATGCATCGCAGGCCAGAGTCATCTCCGTGTGTTCTCCGAAATAAGGAATCTCAGAGGAGTGGACAATCAGTGTCAGACCTGATTCGGAGTTACATATCGGGCAATCTTGATCAATCGTGCTCTCCATGTCAGGACCTCATCAGAAGAGTGATCCGTCGCTCTTCGAGATGTCAAATTCGGTTGGAAGCAGAAGCAGTCTGGATTGTCCGAGTCTGATCACTTCACCTGAGAGGTCTCCTTCAACGAAGTCCTGTATCTGATCGACCGCCATTCTGAGCTCTGTTTCGGTGTCTATCAGCCTGCGCATCTCGAGGATCACGATATCACCGTCCGAGACCCAGTCTAGTATTTTCGAGGTCCCCGTGATATCGTCCAGTACGGCTCGATGTACGATCACATCCCCCAACCCTCTTGCCACTGGTGCATCGCTGTACATCTCGCCGAGGTCGTGGTAATCCTGACCAGCCTCGATCGAGTGATTGCCTGTGCTCGCTGGCAGACTCGGCATCTCGATCCATCGAGGCTCGGGGCGATCTTGCTCAACCACGACTCGTTGCGGACAACCATGCTCCTTGAGCAATACGGTCGGTGAAGTGCTGGCCAGAATGGTATGCAGACTTTGGCTGCTTCTTCCTAACGCTCCCCGTCGGATTGATAAGGGGCCGGAATCGAGTCCTCTTCGCTGGGAATGGTCTCTCAGGCGGGTGAGTCGAAGATGGATGGAGTCATGGACCCGATCAAGACCGGCACGAGCACAATCGGCATCACATTCAACGGCGGTGTCGTCGTCGGCGCAGATCACAGGGCGACGATGGGACATTTCATCGCCAACAAGAATGTGAAGAAACTGTTCAAGATATCAAATAATGTGGCCTTGACAACCGCCGGCCTCGTTGGTCATGCACAATCCCTCTCACGCGTTCTGGCAGCTGAGTTACGCCTCTATGAACTGAAGCGGAGCCAGCAGATGACAGTGAAAGGCGCGGCCACTCTGACAGCCAACATCCTCGGTGGCCGACCTCATTATGTGCAACTCCTCATCGTTGGTACAGATGCAGACGGTCCCAGCGTCTACAGCATCGATTCAGCGGGTGGCGCGATTCCAGATGTCTACTGCGCCACTGGCTCAGGCAGTCCGTTCATGTATGGTGTCCTCGAGGACCAATACAAGGATGGTATGACTCAGAATCAGGCTCTCAAAGTCGCTGCGAAATCACTTCTCGCATCTGCGCAGCGTGATGCCGCGAGTGGCAATGGCATGGATCTAGCTGTCATAACCGAAGCCAAGGGATTCCAGAAATTGTCCGAAGAGGAGGTCGCAAACCTCCTCTCAAGCATCTGAACACACTCCACGGCTTTGCGCCGACTCAGCCCCCATTATAGGAGGCATCGGAACGAGGGTGGAGTTTGACCGAAGGAGGTCGTTGAATGAGATTGACGTTATCAGAAGTGAAGCAGAAAATATCGAAACTCGTGCCCAAAGACGTCGACTATGAAGTCGATGTCGAAGCCGGATCAATCGCAATAATCACTCGAAAACCGGAGGCTTTCGGAGGACACGGTCAGTCATTGACGGTCAAAATCGCCAAGACCGTGAAGCGCCGAGTCGTCGTCAGACCGCACCCCGACATTCTCGCTGATGAGCAGACGGTTCACCAGAAAGTGAGCGAGATCATTCCTGCCGAAGCGGAGGTGCGCAATATCTGGCTCGACCCCGCTCTCTCAGAGGTGATTCTCGAATGTGATGATCCGGGCGCTGCAGTAGGCCCGAAAGGCATCCACATCAAGAATCTGAGAGATGAGGTCGGCTGGTTGATCTCCGTCAACAGAGCCCCGGCCTTCGAGAGCCGCACCCAACACGACATCCGACGTTATCGCAAGGAGATGGCCGACGAGAGGAAATCCCTCCTGCGTAAGTTCGGCACTCGCATCTATCGCCCGAAACGGGCAGGTGAGCCTTGGGTGCGAATAACAGCGCTGGGTTCCTATCGCGAGGTCGGACGGGCGATGCATCTGGTGACCACCAACGAATCTCGAGTACTTGTCGACGTCGGCGCTAAGCCGACGATGAATCGCAGCGAGGTCCAACCCTTCTTCAACGCACCAGAATTGCTGCCTCTGGACAATATCGATGCAATCGTCCTGACACACGCTCATGTCGATCACATAGCGATGTTACCCGTCTTGTTCAGGTACGGATATCGAGGCCCAGTCTACTGTACCCCTCCTACTCGCGATCTTATGACTCTCCTGCAGATGGATTACATCAAGGTCGCACAAGCCGAGGGTGTAGAACCCCCGTATTCAAGAGCCGATATTCAAGAATGCATCAAACACGTCGTCGATATTCAATGGGGCGACAAGACCGATGTCGCTCCCGATGTCAAGATCACCATGGAGAATGCTGGTCACATCCTGGGATCATCAAGCATCTACATGCAGATCGGTGAGGGAAGTTCAGAACACCGACTTCTGTTCTCTGGAGATATCAAATACGAGCGCTCATGGTTGTTCGACGCAGCGACGGTTCGATTTCCGAAGGTTGAGACTCTAGTCATCGAATCGACTTATGGCGGACCACAGGATTTCCAACCGAATCGCTCTGATGCGACACAGGAGTTACAGGATCTCATCAAACTCGCACTCTCTCGTGGCGGTAAGATATTCTGTCCGGTATTCGCTGTGGGCCGTTCTCAGGAAGTGATGATTGCGATCGACCAGTTGTTCAAATCCGGTGAAATCAAACCAGTGACTGTCTGGATCGATGGAATGATATCAGAAGCGACGGCGATCCACGCCAGTCATCCTGATTTCCTCAATCGTGAACTGCGAACCAAGGTCCTCAAGGGTGGGGACGAGAACCCATTCAATTCCAGTTGGTTCAAGAAGGTCGATAGTCGTGAACAACGCGAATCTCTGCTCTATGACCCCTCTCCGTGCATCGTCCTCGCGACTTCTGGAATGATGACTGGTGGACCGATCATCGAGTACTTCAAACACTGGGCGCCAGAGACCAACAACACGCTTTGCTTCGTCGGATATCAAGCATATGGAACCCTCGGTCGTCGTCTCCAACAAGGCCATGCGGAAGTTCCGTTGATGGACGGAGGGCAGACCCACATGATCCCTGTAGCTTGTAATGTGGTCACCATCGACGGCTTCAGTGGTCATTCAGACCGTCGGCAATTGATGGATTATGTCCGTGCACTTAATCCAACTCCACGCAAGATCATCTGTCATCATGGTGATGCCAAGACCTGCAATGCCTTCCGACAAGGATTGCGTGATGAATTCCGTGTCCAGACCTATGCACCGGCGAACCTCGAAACACTTCGTTTGAAATGAAATAGAGTCAAATCACTCGACTCGCATCCCAATCATCACGACACTGGAATGTCGAATCCGGCCTCGATCGGGTCGGAAACTTCCTTTCCTTCTTCGAGAGTGCTGGATTCTTCTTCATCAGCGAAGAGTTCTATCGGATCCTGATTGTCGCTTCGCATCCAGAAGGCATCCTCAGTCAGCGCGAGAAAGAGGAAGAGCGGCGTCAACAACAGGTAACTCCAGACTTCCATCGTAAGCATCTCATCTCGTATCAGAGCATTGATTGATGCTGCGATCAGAAGCACGAATCCGAGCCAGCCGACGATGACCCTGCCCCGAAGCATGACCCCCGAATCCAGTCATGATTCAAGAAAATGATTCATCCTCGCGCTCCAGACAGCCTATTGAACCCTGAATACGAGGTCGGCGCGTGAGCGGTGGGTGGAAGATGCTGCGTTGTGCTTGCGGCCACTCATTCGGCTCGAGACACGGTGGCCGTCCATCCTGTTCTCGTTGTGGCGAATCGACTGGTATCGCAACCACAGGCATCTACGATAGTTCAGTGCGGTTGGCCGAAGCGATTGCCCATGCGAATCTCCCCACGGAGATTCGAGAGGACGTGGAATCCCGACTCAAGAGGGATTCTCGACTCCGCGAACAGACCCGTAAACGCGGCGGCGTCGAACTCATCCACCGAATAATCCGCAAAGCCACTTCCAACAATGGAGAACTGACGTTGGCGAAGTTACGTGAGTCACTAGAGGTCGAGGGAATCGCTGAACCGACAGCCGAGGAGATTCTAGGAGATGCTGAGATACAAGGCGTCCTCTTTCGCTCAGCGACCGACACCTGGCGCTGGCTTTAGTCAACTTCTTTAGCAATCCGCAGGTGGCGCGAATACCCACGGGCCTGTGGGTTAGTCTGGTCTATGCTAGATGCTTTGGGAGCATTTGACCCTGGTTCGAATCCAGGCAGGCCCACCACCACTCTTTGCAGCCGAGCTGTCGCGCTCCGCAGAGGGCGAGTGTGCTCAGTTGAGGTCGCTTCGCGACCGACTCAATCTGTTCCCGCTGGGACTTCAAATCGGCTGCTTCGGAGGGCATTCCCATCGCTGAGTTACGTTGAGTGATAACTGAATCAAAGGGTTCGCAATGAGGAATGAAATCCTTTGAATTATACTTCCCATATTGGCTTGCCGTTAGAGGTGTTTTTCAATTGCTTCGATGTCGAAGAAGGAGACTGCCACTTGCAGCGCACCTGCTTTGGAGAACCAGCGAGCCTCTTCGATTTCGTCGTCTTTCGGTACGATTTTTTCGGCATCGATGTCTGCTTCGACGCGGTAGGTGAATGAGAGCCAGTTAATGCCGTCTGGAGTGAATATCTCTTGACGAATTATTGCCGCATCCTCGCCGCTCCGCGGCTCGCCGGACTCACCCTGAGGATCGGCGATTCTGATATTGATTCCAAGTTCTTCGAGTGCTTCACGCTCGGCTCCGGTTCGTGGATGCTCAGCATAATCCACGAAGCCACCTGGAAGTGTCCAACATCCGCTGAAGAATCCACGGGTGACCTTGGCCATCAGCACTTCATGTCGGGGGTTGACGATGACAACTTTGCTGACTACACGGTGCAAGGTTCGGTAGACTGATTCACGTGCCACCGGATCGACTTCGCTGTCACTGATCACCGCATCCTTCCACGCCCACGCCTCTGGCCACGGAATATCAGGGGTTGCGACGATGATTTCGTGCATATCTTTTCCTAATCTGAAGTGGTTGGTACGTTTCGCCTTCCATGTCAGCCCCATTTCCTCGGCTTCTTCTGGCGTTGGAAGGCGTAGCGAGAAGCTCGAATCGGCTATGGTTGCCCGGCCCATTCTGGGGACTGCGGGTCCGTTTCCATCCAAGTCAACGAGCAGTAACTTGCCATCGTGTTCGAGGTGGATGTGTCTTCGGACCATTTGACCTACGACCCTTTGGTGGGGTCGGGGGAGATGAATGCGACGGCTCAGTAGTCGAGGATATCACTGAGTTGAGTTTTATAGAAAGCAGCAGATTTCTGTAGGCTTGAGAGTTCCGAATCTTCCAATTCCAATTCGACGATGCTCTCGACGCCGTTTCTCCCGAGGATGACTGGTACTCCGATGTAAACATCCTCGAGTCCGTATTGTCCGCTCAAGTAGGCGCTGCAAGGCAACATGCGCTTGCGGTCATTGAGGATCGATTCTGCCATGATCGCTGCGGCTGCGCCGGGTGCGTAAAAGGCGCTGCCGTGCTCCAGTAGCTTGACAATCTCTCCTCCACCGCTGGCCGTTCGCTCGCATATCGCGTCAATGGTATCGGCATCCATGATCTGGGTTATCGGGATGCCACCAACCGTGGTGTAGCGCGGCAATGGAACCATCGTGTCACCGTGGCCGCCAAGGACCATCGCCTGAACATCCTCGTTCGAACAACCGACTTCCTGCGCGATGAAATGTGTCATGCGGGCCGAATCCAAGATTCCTGCTTGGCCGACGACGCGCTCGGCAGGGAATCCGGTGACTGCTCGCATGTGGTAAGTCATCAAATCGAGAGGGTTCGTCACCACGACGATGATCGCATCTGGTGCGTGGTCGCGTATTCCCGTTCCAACTTGGGAGATGATGTCTGCATTCTTGCCTATCAGATCCTCACGGCTCATTCCCGGCTGGCGTGGGAATCCTGAGGTGACGACAACCACATCTGCGCCTGCGATGTCCGCGTAATCCATGGTGCCAGTGATCTTGCCGTCGTAATTGAGAATCTGACCGCCCTGGCTCATATCGAGGGCCTTGCCTTTGGCGAAGCCCTCGTAGATGTCGAGTAGCACAATCTCTCCTACCTTGCGCTCGGCCAGCATGAATGCGCAAGTCGCGCCGACATTTCCAGCCCCGATGACTGCGACCTTGCGTGCTCCACGTCCCATAATATGCCACCCTTGTTGACTCGGCGCGGCAATTCAGCCTTAGCCTTTGGTGATGCAGTAGTTCACTCAGGACCGACTCAATATTCAACCGATTAAATGTTCAATCTGATTTTCGAGGAGAACACATCAGTCATCGCTTCCAATGCATTCACTGTTTCTATCACCGCGTACCTCCGAAGTTCGGTTCTATGCTCGTGCACGCCTCGTTTTGATTGCCAACCAGAGAATGGTCAGGGCAGCCAAGGAAAGAGCAGGAATCATCGCATATTGCACATATTCCCAACCGTATATTTGCAGGATAGCGCCCGAGCCAAATGAGGCAATCGTCACGAGGCCCGCCACCAGCACATCATTCAGTCCTTGCACCTTCGCCTGTTCCTCACTTGTGTGTGTCGTCGTCAGCAGACTTGTCGATCCGATGAAACCGAAATTCCATCCGAGCCCCAATGCGATTAATGCAAAGTAGAAGTTCTCGACCTGATCCCCACTGACACTGATGAACGCCGCGATTCCAAGTAGTGTAAGGCCAATCGTGATCACCCGTAATTGACCGATTCGAGAGATTATCGCGCCGGTGAAGAAACTCGGTGCGAACATCGCGATGATATGCCAGCGTACCACGTCTGCTGCCGCCGCGGTGGTGAATCCAGTCGCTGTCATGGCGAGTGTTGTAGAAGTCATCACAAGCGTCATCATCGCGTAGGAAACCATGGCGCAAATAACCGCAACAACCGTTTTCGGTTGGGTGAAGATTTCTTTGAGATCACGACCTGATTTTTCTCCTTTCTTTTTTCTTGGTGGTGTCGGTATATCGAGGAATAATAGTCCGAGCGAGCCGATTACATTGATTGCGATTACTGCGAGATAAGCGCCAGCATAAGGGGTTGAATCTATTGCATCGGCTGTCGAGCGAACGATTTCTGGACCGATGAATGCACTCAGCAATCCGCCGGCCAAAACCAGAGAAATCGCCTTCGGTTTGAATTCTTCAGACGCCGTATCGGCTGCCGCGAAGCGGAAATATCCGTGGGTCGAGCGGAAGATTCCAGTCAAGCCCGCTCCGAGCAAAAGCAAGTCGAATCGACCTACATACAATGCCAAAGCACTGCAACCTCCTCCAAGCAGTCCTGCCGCTGCTCCGAGTAGAAAACCTGCCCTACGTCCAAACCGACCCATGAATAACGAAATTGGACCTGCCGAAAGCATCGAAGCGAGAAGCATGATCGAGATCGGCAATGTCGCCAATGCTTTGTTGTCGGCGAGAGCGAATCCAGCTAACCCGCCGAGGATGATATTGATCGATTGTTGTGAACCGAGAATCGCTTGTGCGTAGAACAAGACAGCGACATTTCGCTTAGCTTGACGATCGTCGACATTGATTTGCACTGTTGTCATTCACTCACCAGTAGAATCTCTCAAAGTTCAGAAAACAATGTCGCATATCTTGGTTGGAGCATTAACGAATGAGAATATATTCCAGATTGACATGGATTCAGTCATTTCATTTTTCCCCACCGCTTCATTCATCAGTCACCATCATTCGTAAGGCGCGGCAATCGAGCCTTAGCCTTTGGTAGAGTGCTCGGTTGCCTCGGGGCGGCACAACGCTCAATGCAGATACTGAGTATCCTTGCTCTGATGGAGAGGCATCGGCAATCCATTCTAGCGTTATTGCTGGTTGCCGCGATGCCGACGACTTCAATTGTATTTGCACTTCAATGGTCGGATTCAGAATTCTTGACACAGGCTTTTTTCATCTTTGCGAAACTCTGGATAATCGCTATTTCACTTTACTGGCTATATCGGGTGGACAATTCAAAGTTCAGTCTACAAAGAACTCGTGAGGGGGAGAGATCAGGCCTAATCATCGGTTCAGGGATGTTTTTCATCGTCCTCGCAACTTACACGATTCTAGGCGATTCCATAGATATCGAGAAGATGCGTGCTGAGATTAGCTTGACTGGATTACTAGATCGCAACACATTTCTCATCGGAGCGGTTTATTGGGTAATCCTCAACAGTCTCGTTGAGGAGTTCGTCTTCAGGAAATTCGTCGGGGAGCGGTTGCTTGAACTGACTGGCAGTCAAACCTTGAGCATCATCGGTTCAGCCGCGATATTTACGCTTCACCACACAGTCGCTCTCAGTTTCTATTTCGTCTGGTGGCAGACTCTTCTCGCCACGATAGGAATCCTCGTCGCTGGTGGAATCTGGTCGTGGTTATATCTCAGATATTATTCCCTCTCAGCCTGCTGGATCTCCCACGCAATCGCTGACGTGGCCGTCTTCGGGACAGCCTATCTGATACTCTTCTGAGTGGCTTCGTTGACGCTTTTCGGGCGTGGTTGCTGAACTGCGGCATCCGTTTGATTCAATAATCGAGTGCGGGTCGCTCGCTTCATCCTGCATGAGCCATAGGCTCATCTTGGGCGTGTGATTGTATGAGATTGGGAGTCCTGACAGAACCTGAAGGTGAGAATCGAGTCGCGATCGTTCCGAATTCTGTAAAGAAACTCGCTAAATTCGGATTCGAAGTCGTCGTCGAATCCGGAGCTGGACGACTCGCCGGTCATAGCGATGCTGAGTACGAGTCAATCGGTGCTGCGGTGGTGACTCGAGACGAGGCGATTGCCGCTCCCCTCATCATTGCAATCGCCCTTCCCGATGTCAACGAATTGACTGCGGGACAGACTGTCGCTTGCGTGGCCGATCCATTCCGCAATCCAGAAGTCGTGATAGACTGCCTGAACGCTGGCATTACACTGCTTTCGATGGACATGATACCTCGGCGCCTCTCTCGTGCCCAGTCGATGGACGTCAATTCTAGTCAGGACAATCTCGCCGGTTACAAGGCAGTCCTGCTCGGTGCGTCCCACGTATCCAAGAGCATCCCGATGATGACCACTTCAGCCGGTACTGTCCGGCCTGCGAAATTCGTCATAATGGGCAGCGGCGTCGCCGGTCTGCAAGCTATTGCCACCGCCAAGCGACTCGGTGCAATCGTTTACGCCTCAGATGTACGCAAGTCGGCCGCCGAGCAGATCGAATCGGTCGGAGGCCGATTCATCGAAGTCGAAGGAATGGATGATTTCGAGGATGAATCAGGCTATGCCAAGCCCCTGACCGCCGAATTCATCCAGAAGGTCAACGACACCGTCTGTGCCGTTGCTCAGGATGCTGATATCATCGTCACCACCGCCAGAATCTTCGGTCGACCCGCGCCGATCACAGTCCCTGCCAGCGCAGTCGCTGACTTCCGAGCTGGCGCAGTCATCGTCGACATGAATGCTGATGTTGGTGGAAATTGTGAATTGACCCGTGTCGATGAGATCTATACCACCGACAATGGCGTGACCATCGTCGGCACGACCAACCTTCCCGGCACGATGGCCACGACTTCAAGCATGCTTTATTCCAACAATCTGACTAATTTCATCACCTCCATCTTCAATGAGGGTGAACTCGACATCAGCGAGGATGATGATGTCCTCGTCGGCGCCCCAGATGGCTCCGACTTCCACATTCCAGGCATGGGTGGCGTGCTCATCTGCATGGCAGGCGAGATCCACCACAAGCAGACTCGCCTCGCGGGGGTGGTGAATTGAGTCTCACACTAGCCGCATTGGTCGGAAGCATCACGGTATTCATCTTAGCAATCTTCCTGGGTTTCGAATTGATCAGCAAGGTCCCAGCGACTCTCCACACCCCGCTGATGTCGGGTGCGAATGCGATTTCGGGAATCACCATCGTCGGCGCCCTGATCCTCTCCAACGCAGAATTTAACGGCGGAAATCCCGACACTGCGGCCCTGTTGGCCTTTGTGGCTCTGGTCATGGCCTCGATCAACGTGGTTGGCGGCTTCATGGTCACAAATCGTATGCTCGAGATGATCGCTGGCCGTCGCCGAAAGGGAGGTAAGTGAATGGTAGACCCAGTTGTTTGGGACATCGGATACCTCGTATCCGCCTCACTCTTCATTCTTGGAATCAAGAAGCTCTCAAGCCCTAAAACTGCTCCCGATGGCAATCGACTCGGCGCCTTAGGTATGTTGCTCGCCGTCCTCGTCACCTTGGCGAAATTGCAGACTGAAGGTGTGATTGGCTGGGAGTTGATCATCGCTGGACTGGCTGTTGGCGGCATCATTGGTGTGGTGATGGCCACGAGGGTCGAGATGACCGGAATGCCCGAACTCGTAGCTATGTTCAACGGCTTCGGAGGAGGCGCTTCCGCTCTCGTCGGCATGTCCGAAGCACTTCGGGCCATTCAATCGGATTCGATACCTGAACTTCCAACTGAGTTCTACGCAACTTGGGTCGCAATCGGCCTGACCGCTCTCATCGGCTGGATCACATTGACTGGATCTCTGGTCGCGATGATGAAGTTGAAGGGCGGCTTCACCATTCCACTGAGTGGCAAGTGGGTCCGCTTCCCCACCTGGGGTCCGATTTGGTTGAATCCAGTCAAGATGTTGCTTCTAGCCAGCGCCTTCTGGCTCATCTGGATGACGATTCAAGATCCCGTGAACGAACAATGGATCTATGCCTTGCTGGGCGTCTCCTGTCTTCTGGGAATTCTCTTCGTTCTGCCGATCGGCGGCGCCGATATGCCCGTAGTCGTCAGTCTGTTGAATTCACTCTCAGGAATCGCCGCCGCTTTCACCGGCTTCGTGATCGGTAACAATGTTCTGATCATCGCCGGCTCGATGGTCGGCGCAGCAGGACTGGTCTTGACCTTCATCATGTGTAAGGCGATGAATCGTGAGCTGTTCGATGTTCTCTTCAAGTCCTTCGGCAGCTCTGCTGAGACGGCGCTCTTGACGCGTACCAAGGTCGGCAGCGACGCCGAAGAGGTTGCGATGATGATCGATGGTGCACAGAAAGTGATTATCATCCCAGGCTATGGAATGGCAGTCAGCCAATGTCAGCATCAAGTCAAGGAATTCGCTGACCTCGTCTCCGAGAAATTCGATACCGAGATCAAATACGCCATCCACCCGGTTGCGGGAAGGATGCCCGGTCACATGAACGTCCTGCTTGCCGAAGCCAACGTGCCCTATGAGCAGTTGATCGAGATGGAGGATATCAATCCGGAGATGCACGAAGCTGATGTGGCACTGATCATCGGTGCCAACGACACCACGAATCCGGTCGCACGCAGTGGTGAAGGGCCCCTTGCTGGGATGCCGATCATCAATGCTGATGCCGCGCGTACCGTGGTCATCATCAAGCGCGGCCTTTCGGTTGGTTACGCTGGAGTCGACAATGATCTGTTCTACATGGACAAGACGATGATGCTCTTCGGTGATGGCAAGAAGATGATGAACGAACTGAACTCGGCCATCAAGGACCTCTGAGATGTCCGCCTCCCTGAGGGAGGCGAGCGAGCAACGGTTATGAGACGGTTGATGGTCGAGGAGAACGTAGGTGGTGCCATGAACATCCGTTCGCCGAGGTTGATGATTGCAGTCTTCCTGATCTGCCTGCTGGCTATTCCAGTCATCGGATTCAGTCAAGGCCCACCCGCTCTCAATGCAGAGGAAGATCCGACGGTCCGATTCGGTTGCACCTGCCACGGCAATGCTGCCCCCGGAGATAGAGCGATAGTGATGATCACTGGAATTCCGGTGATGTACGAGACGGGCCAAGCTTACGAGTTCACCATCAACGTCGCAGATTCTGTGACTCTCTCCGGCTCGGATGGTAACACGGAGGCTGGATTCCTCTTCTCTTCGAATGCGGTCGGGGAATTCTCCTGGGATGAGAGTCAGAATCTACGAGATGCCGTCGACAACGAGGACGATGTCTCCCATTCTGAACCTGGAAGTGGGACTTGGACACTGATCTGGACAGCGCCAGCCGAGGATGTCGATTCGATTCACTTCTGGCTGGTCGGCAATTCCGTCGATGGAAGCGACCTTCCCGATGAAGGAGATTATTGGAATATTCTGACCTTTACGATCAATGCTCCGGGAACCATCGTTTCTGGAGACAGCGATGCGACATTGCAGACGAGGACCATCGCTGTTGGTGATTACGACACCTTGTTCCTAGTTGAAGAGAGTGAAGCCGAGAAGAGGGCGGAGGCACAGAAGAGATTGTCAGACGCCATCTTCTCGAAGGGGAATCTGTTCTATTGGACCACATTGACTGCTCTCATCGTCGGCGCGGTCTATCAGAGGGAGATTCTGGAGCGCCGCTATGGTCCCGGACCAGAGCATCTGGCGATGGAGCTCGCATATCCTCAAGGTATTCGAAGAAGCCTGACTTCGATCATCGCTTTCGCCATCGCAGTCGATTGGACAGCAAACAGCTCACAGACCGACTTCTTCATCGGCATCGTTTGGTTCATCGCCTTCTGGGCTGCATATGGTGTCTATCGGACCTATCGTTCTGCAATGGTAGAGGCGACTGTTCCCGACGTGATGTGAGATGTCACATCGACTTTCGTCCGACCGACTGAGACCGGTTGACGAGCACTTATTTGAGTTGCATTCGGTGTTTCGACAGAGCGCTCTCGCATTGTTGGTATCCGCCGGAATCTGGTCTTTCTTCGTCGATGACATGCTGGGACTGTGGACGATGTCACATTCGCCTTCTGGTGCCCTCTCGGTCTATGGGCCGTACGATTGGCTGGAGATGCGCTGGACCGCCATCCTGCTGCTCGCGACACTGACATCTCTGCCCTATTGTTTCTGGTGTCTGCGCCGCTTCGCCAACACCGGTTTGCTTGAAAACGAGAAGAATTGGTTGAATCTGTTTCTTGTCGGGAACGCTATCGGCGTTCCCGCGGTTCTGTGGTTCGTCTGGTTTGCCATGATTCCCGGTTATCTCGAAACCGCTGATGTTCTCGATTCCATCGAGGGCGTGACCGCTCACTATGATGCTCGGGAATTGTTCACGTTGGCATCTGGGATATCGTGGATACTTGTGGTCGGAGTGATGATGTCATTCGCCCTTGGGTTATCTCAGCTGCTAGGGGTGTTCGGAGCCGATTCGGCTTCGTTCAGATGGCGAATACTCGCGATTGGCGGTGGTGTGTTGGTTCTGACTATTCCGGAGGTTTTCGAGGGACTGCGCGTGTTGATAGCCTTATCGACGATGGCGCTGGCCGATGGAATCGCTCGAACCACGCCAGTCGCGCCGCTTGGTGCTCGTCGATTCCTCGTCTCCGATTTCAAGGGAATCGATGGCACAATCGAACGCATCGCAGTGCTCGATTGCTCTTGCGAGGGTGCCTGCCCCAGTGCTGCGCATGTTCGACTCAGGCCGGGCGTGGCCAGACCGAGGTGTGCAGCACTCTGTCTCGAACCCTGTGAGCAGGACAAGATCTTGGAATTGGTTAGTCGTTCAGGGCTCACCAGATTGGTCATCACGGGATGCGACGGCTCACCTGTTCCGTCACGATTGACCGAATCACTGGCTGAGTCTGGTTGTCTGCTGCAAGGAATGGGTTGGCTCGACATTCCTAATGCCTCGAACGAATCTTGGCGTCGTCAGTCCCTAATGACTCATTTCTCGCAATTCGAGGACATCGTCGGAAAATGATGCAAGTAGGTTCGTCAATCCGTTCCCTTGAAGGGAACGGGGCTTTCCGCAGAAGTGATGAGAGGCGGTAGAGTTGTCCTCAGCATCGCCCTTCTTATCGCTGCATTATTCGTCAATTTGAATGCGGAATTGGTCGATTCATGGGCCGATCGTCCGGTTGCTGTACAACAGGATCAAGACTACGAACTGATGACCATCCAAGCGACAGAGGAATGGCTCGTTCTGCAGGTCGAATTCCCCGACAATCCCTATTCAACCAGCAAGGCGGCAGGATTACTCGAAGGAGATGGATCTGCCGAGCAGTACATCGAACAGATGACCAATGGCATGACAACTCTCGAAGTCACTCTCTATGAGGAGGTGTGGACGGCTCCGCACAATGTCAAGCGTTGGGGGGAGGATATCGAAGGAGAACACGATTCCAGTGCAGATGGTTCAGGTGCAGAGGAACTGGTCAGAGATGTCGTACTCGATCTACTCAGCGGTGAGGATCTCAGTCGATGGGATATCGATGGTGATGGTGTGATCGATCGATTATTGCTTCTGCATTCGGCTCAACCGCAGGAATCAGGCGGTAATTCGAATTCACTCTGGAGTCATTTCTCCGGTATGCAGGAGAGTCTCGAGATAGGGGAGTGGACGATTGAACACTACACCATAGCCTCAGTCGATGCCGGCTTGGGTACGGTGGTCCACGAGATGCTGCATCAGATGGGGGCGCTCGACCTCTACGATGTCCATAGTGAACTTCCGAGTAACAACTGGAACGGCATCGGCGATTGGGGAATCATGGCGAGCGGCAACTGGAATGACGGTGGCGATACTCCTGCGATGCCGTCGGCGGCGACGATGGCTTTGATTGGAGTCGATAGAGAAGTCCACATTGATGCATCGATGGATGAGACGCATCAACTCTCGCCGATAACCGAAGGAGGATATACACTGAGGATCGAGATAGCCCCGGATGAGTGGATATTGGTGACACACAGGGGCGATTCAGGCTTCGACTCCGCACTCCCCGGTCATGGTTTGCTGGTCGAGCAGCAGGACCGGAACAATGGCGACGAAGCGAATAATCTCGTCAATACCGACCCCGATACCGCTTGGGTGAAGGTCATTGAGGCAGATGGCGATGCCGCGATGGCGAGAGGACGGGATTCGGGCGCTCCGGGCGATGTCTTCAGTGAAGACTCGAAATTCGGAGCGGAAGGCATGATCATCCGCGACAGCAGAGGTCGTCTGGTCAGTTGGACGGCGACTGTCACTTTCCTGAGCGCTGAGTCGGCGACGATATTCTTCGATTTCCCAGAGACAGCCCCCTCGATCGAGCTTCTGCCGCCTCGCGGCCCTCTGGAAATCATCACCGGCGAGGCGGTTCATGCGACGGTGACAGCCAAGAGCTCATGCGATCTGGAGATTGATATACGATCTTCATCAAGTTCCGCAGAATCCTCACCTCGAGTGATTCCGATACCTGCCGGCGAGAGCATAGTGCCTATTCTGCAAGCGACCGAGATGACCGATGACCTCGGCAATCTTCGTGGAACCGTCGGTTGCGCGGGTGAGACAGCCTTCGACATAGATCTCGATTGGTATGTCATCGGACACAGATTCTACACCGACCCCCTCGAGGAGGTAATCGCTTGGGATGAAACCTCGACCATCTTCCTCTCGCCTAGTTGCTTCGGTTCCGGTCCGCGAACATATTCCATAGGCGTTGAAGGAGCCGCCTCACGCATTGCCAGCGTCCGAACACAGGGTGAATTGGCAGCCTGTTCAGAGATTCAACTGGACATCGATCCCGATGGTCTTCTGACTCCTGGGATGGTTGCCAACGGTGAATTGATCTTCGTCGATCAATTCGGTCTTGAACAGAGGATCCCACTGGTCTTGACCGCCCAATCATCCTTCAATGGGGACAGTCCTCTGGCTTGGTTGAACCACCCAAGTAATTCGATAATGATCATCTTGCTGCTGGTCGCGATCTCTGTGGTTTCTGGCGGCCGCAGGAGCGCGACAGTCACTCAGGGGAATCCAGAAGTTGCTGCAGATGAACCCCCTCAGCAGTGGCCCGATTGACTTCTCTACCGACTCTTCGGCTGCTGAAAGTGAAAGATTGAGATGAATCCATCAGTTCACTTTGAGTCGCAGCCGTCGAATCGTTGGGATTCAGCCATGAATCCCATTCACTTTCAGCGATCACCAAAGGCATGCGATCGTGGATGTCTGCGATCGATTCGATCGCAGGCCGTGTGATGATGGTGAATCGTCTGCCATCCTCATCACTCTCCCAGAGTCCTGCCAATGCGATTATCCGTTCTGTGTCATTGATGTGATGCGGGTCCTTTCCATCGGCAGACTGAGTCCATTCGTACCAACCAGTCGCGGGAATCAGACACCGGTTCCACATCGCTGCGCTCCTGAACATCCACTTGCTGGTCAGGCTCTCGACGCGGGCGTTGATGGCGAGTCCTTTGCGGCTTGGGAATAAAAAGCCCCATTTTGCTGAGAGCATATGGCGGCCATCTCCTTCGTTGAGGATTATCGGAGCCGAGTCTGAAGGTGCGATATTCCATCTGGGTGCAGGAGTCAATTCGGGTACCTCGACGTCGAATCTGAAGCCGATTTCCTCGGGGTCAGCACCTATCGCGAACCTGCCGCACATCGATTACCGAAATGAGCTATCACGCTTGATGATTTCTTCACTTTCACCTTAGTTTCATTTCTCTTCGCTTCAGTTTCACTATGCTTCGTCACTCCCCTCCCTCCCCTTCTCTGTTTGATAGGCTGATGGGCGCGGGTGGAGTCATGACTGAGTCCCGAGCACGTGACATCTCCTTGTCGTGGGGGGATGGGATGATCGATCTGGCTCTACCTCGGCCTAATCTCGGCTCGCTGCTTCTGGTCGAGCAGGACAAACGGGAGTTTCGAGGCGTGCTGCTGCGCATGGTTGCCGATGAATTGGTCGCTGGGCGGCCGGTGCATTGGATCGATGGTGGGATGGGATTCGACCCCTCTCCTTTGCTTCCTCTCCTGCGCATACGTGGATGCTTCGACAAGACTGCACTGCGCCGCTTCCACATCTGTCGTGGGTTCACGGCGCATCAGACAACTGCGATCATTGCTCGGCTCGCCGATGAAGCGTCTGCTAGCGAGCCGCCAAACAGGCTCTCAGCAGGGCGACTGATCATCACCTCCAACCTTGCGCGCATGTTCATGGACACGCAGTTGAAGCGCGCTGAAGGACGCTCATTGCTGCGAGGCGCGCTGACGGACCTGCGCCGACTCTGCTCAGCCTCAGAGTCCTTACTCATCATCACTTCACGGCGTCACTCATCTCCTCCGATGAGCAAGGACCTGCGTGCCCTGCTGATATCGCAGGTCGATGATAGGCTGAGTGTTATTCCAGCAGGGCGCGGCAGTCACAGAAGAGGAATCAGCAGCATGCGATTGCATCTCGCTTCAGTCGACCGCAGCATCACTTGGGCGAGGCTTCCACAAGGGCAGACCTCATTGCTCGATTTCCGTCACATCCATGCTTCGAGACATGTCTGTCTCGACGAACCGCCTTTGATCATCTCATCATTCCAGCCAAAAGGAGAGAGCAGAGCACTGGCGGCTCGAATGGCGAGCGGAGTGTAGAATTCACAATCTCCACGCTCGCCCGATATCGCAGTGGTGCCAGACTCGACCTCGGACTGCAAGCGGATCCTGTCAGCAGGGTCGGGTCTCGTCCAACCGGTCACAGCGAAGCGAACCTTGCGACCGGGTGGTGTTCTCTGACCGAGGTCGCGAGCGCGAAGCAGAGCGCCCGCGGTCAGGTTGACGACGCGGTGTTCGCCGGTCTCTCTTCGGACGCGTCGTCCAATCACCAGTTCTCTGAGTGGTACTTCACCGCGGTGCAGTCGTTTGATTTCTTCTTCAACACGCTGTGCAGCGATCGTAGGTCCAGCACCGAAAGGCTGGCTGGCTAGATCCTCCAGCATCTCTTCTTGCAGATTGCGAATCCAGTCGCAGGTCGAGTGCTGACGCAATTCGATGCCTCGCACCTTCCATTCTCCATTCATTCGCGCGAAGTACTTCGTCAGAGCTCCAACGCCGGTCGTGCGATTAGGGATGAAGGCAATCCAATCGTATTCATTCTCGAATTCCAGAGGTACTCCCACGAGCGCATCTACTCGATTCATCAAGCGCTCGATGGACTCGCGACGCTTGGATGCGTCGCGACCCTCGCGATCGACTATCCAGACTGCATCGACGATCGCGTGCAAGCAATCCCAACCCTCCTTGTCGGCCTCGTCGATCGTTGTCAGCAGGATGTCGCGGGACCAGGCACAGATGGCTTCGTGGCATTCGATGCGGCCGAAGCGGGCGTTGCGGTAGCCGGTGTAGCCGAAGCAGCAGACGAGAATCCATTTCAGCACGTTCTGCCTCCTGTCCCACATGTCCCCCTTCACTTTCCGCTTCACCTTCAGGGCGTTACGGCGCTCAATGATGGGCGCAACGACCCTTGCTAGGAAGCCGTGCCTGCGCGTGCAGACGTGCAGTCCAAGCTCAGGCACGATCAATCGTCTGACTTCGTCGCAGTCAGCCCGCCTTGCGATTTCAGAAGCGGCGCGGGCGGTTGCGAGTGGCAGGCGACCATCTCTCCTGCTGCCGTCGTCGTCAGAAGGGTCGCAGCAGGAGCAGTTCATGGTTTCAGGACTGATGTTGCGAGTCGCTATGATGCTCGGGAAGAGACTCGCGAAATCGAGTTCGACGACGTTGCGGTGGACTCCTACAACAGGATCGAGATAGAGTCCACCGCGGTCGGCGAGCATGATTTGCTCGCCGTTCTTCATGTCTTCAGGGCGGTTCTTTTTCCACGGAATCAGCACGCCATCCTCCATCGATTGACGAATCTGTATGGCGGAGATCGCTGAGCCTGGCGAGAGGCGGGAGAGGTCTGCGGCAGGAAGGCCTGAGGTTCGAGCCAACTCCAACAAGCCTTCGATGCCGCCTTCTTTGCCAATGAAGGAGCGTCCCATGTCGATGTGGAGGCGCCCCTCAAGCGCGTAGTAGGCCTCTTTGCGCAGGAGACGGCCATAACTCCATGCGACACTGGCTTGACTTCGAGGAGTTCCGTCATGGGCGCTGCGACTCAATCTCAGTGGCATTCCTGCATCATCAGCGAGTCGTCGCAGCGCCGGCAGGTCGATGTCGTCGCCATCGTGTGTGATTACGACATCGGGGTCGATTTCAGCCACGATACGGTGCATCTCGCTGAGTAGGTGAGCAGCACAGGTGTGAGCCTCTGCGATGAGGATGTGATCAACATAATCATCGTCGTGAGTCAATCGACCCTTGTCGGTCAATGTGATGCACGAAATCGGCGCTCTAGCCCTGCGTTTTCCGTGAGTATCGTGGCAAGTGACGTGAATCTCCATGATGCGTAATGGTGGCAAAGGCCAGTCAACCTCGATTCGCGAGTCGAGAGGAATCAACCGCTCATCCTCGATTCGAACCCTTCCAAAGGGGTGCGTACCGAGTTCGAGGAGGAATCGCTGAGTGATTTTCGGATCGACAGAAAAGAGTTCCAGATGGCGCCAAGAGCCGTTACCATCGATCATCTCAGCCACTCTGCGCACCTGCGAGGGACGTTGCACTCGAACGGCGAGAACCTCGACGGGTTCCATGCGCTCGTGACTGATGCGGCGCATTTGACGGGTAACACCCAATGCGCCGCACGGGCGTTGATATTCAGGCCGCAGCAAAGCCCGTCCCAATTCATCCAAGCGATGAGATTCACCGTGCACATGCACGGTGAAGGACCATGGTAGAGCGAAACTAGAGGTGCGACCACAGTCGTGTTTGATCCACAGTACCATGCATTCATTCTCGCGATCGTGATGGCAATCAAGCACCCAGCCATCACTCATCAGTGTCCTCACCATTCTGCAGAGCCTCTTCGAGTCTCGCGATGCGATCGTAAGCCTCCACCAGCATCGCGAGGAGAATCGGTTCCATCGGATCGACAGCAGGTATCATGCCGCCTGCTGCTGCACGGGACCGAGCGGCATGCAGCATCCGCCGAAACGCCACCTTGTCACGGGGCCTCAAAACCCTTCTGAACGGACCCCAAGCCTCGATTCGCCTCTCGATCCGAGCTCGCCATGTTGCAACAGTTCTTCCCATAGGCCTCGCTGAACCTCCGAGATGGTCCACCTCCATTGCGCAGAGAGGGAGAGAGTCCACGACTGAAAGTGAAAGTGCTCAAAATGGCCTTTCTACGATGTGTGGTGCAGCGACGACAAATTGATGGGTGAGCAGAAGAGAGGGGATCTGGAAGAGTCTGAAAGCGATCAGCGTCGTTGTGGATTGGACCAACGTGAATCCGCAGGTGGGCGAGTCACTGCGAGATAGCACCATGAGCCCTCGTCATTCGTCGGAAGCAACCAGGTCTTGTTGACTCCTGCAGCGAGCCTGGAAGCCAGACAAGCGCCAGCCCAATCGGTTGGTGCTTGTTCGGGGAGAACAATCAGGAATGGAGCGTGGTCCTCTCCCAATGGCTTGTCGTAGCAGCGCCAGCGCGTTCCGTATTTGAAGCCAGGGCGAGGGTGTAGGCCTCGAGAAAGAAGATCCGCGAGTATTTCTCCTCCGACTGAAAGTCTCGATGGTGAATCGATCAGTTCACAAGTCAGATCATCGACGAAGACGCCACCGTCTGTGGGGATTCCCACTTGTTGGATATTCCAGTCTTCTGCACCATAAAGGCGGCCTCCATTCATCGCGATTCCGTCTGAAAGCGAATTCAGAGAGTCCTGCAACCCATCTGCTTCGATGCTCCCCTGAGGAGAAGCATCGGTCAGTCGATAGGTGACGACGCTGAATTCATCATCGACGACCAGAGCCTCAGCGATTCGACCGGTCGCGGACACGCTCTGAGCCCATTTCAGCAGATCATCGACATCAAGCGAATCCGTCGCCATGAACCAGCGAATCTCTGCGACGGCAGCCGAATCACGAGGATGTGAATCAGAGGGCCAGCGAGCAGCCCAGGACCTCTCATCGGCGGAGTGCTCGACCGATTGAAGATTAACAGAGAGAACTACTTTGTTCCCAGGCACTCGCAGTGCTTCCAGTACAGCATATTCGTGTAACAGTTCCCCATCGGAGGAAATCGAGGAATCCATCCAGTCTTGTGACGGGAAATCCAGGTTCCGGTGATGATGACAGAACAGAATCTCGGCGGCAGAAAGCATCAGAGAACCCTCTGCCGCTCGCCTACCGATTGCAGACTTATGCCACAACCTGTCAGCGGCGGGACCGTCGTAGGGCCAACCAAGAGAAGCGGTGGGCATGGGGCGGCGTTGGACCACCATCCCTTGAGTGCGTCGGTTCCCAATGGCAGATCTGGCTTTGGTTCCCCAAACCTCATGCGCTTCAGGCTTCACGCAGGTTCGATGACGATGGATGAGGAACAGAAGTCGCGGACGGATACGCTGCGCAGGCTACGAACCTCCCTCGATGAAATGGCAGGCTCGCGTGTCACTCTGATTGGCGACGTCATGCTGGATCGGTATCACCACGGCTACGCGAACAACCTCAATTCGATAGCGCCTGTTCCGGTGCTGAAGATATTCCAGACGGATGAGAGTCCTGGTGCTGCTGCGCACATCGCCCGCGGCTTGAATTCGATCGGACTCGACGTCGATTTCCACACTTGCGTGGGCGATGACAGAGAGGGTACGACGATTGTCGAGATGCTTGCACAGGATGGCATAACCACCGCTGGTATCGAGAGCGTGGCGGGACGGCACACTCTCGTGAAGATCCGTTTCTTCGGCAGCAGGGAAAGTCTTCTTGACGAGGATCAGATACTTCTGCAGGCTGACCGAGGTCCACTCGATGCGATGGATGATTCAGTCAGTGAATCATTGACGGCGAATGCCCTCGCATCACTGGACCAGAGTTGCGCTCTCGTCATTTCTGATTATGACAAGGGGGCTGTGACGGTTTCAGGTGCTTCCCAGTTGATCAGAGCTGCTAGGGAACACGAGATTCCAGTGATTGTCGACCCCAAACTCACTGGCCTCGACAGGAGTCGGGGGGCGACTGTGGTCCTGGTCGAGATGCGTGGCATGGAACTTATGCGGCGCAGAATGGGTGGTGAAAATGCTCAGAGCGCCGCGGAGGAGTTGATCGAGACCTACGAGTGGGACGCACTCGTCGTTCTCGGCGGAGTGCATGGGGTGACGCTGTACCAAGCCGCAGGCGAGACTGTCCACATCGATTGCAGCGCCTCTACTCCCAAGCAGCAGATAGGTCTGCACGACGCCGCAGCGACTGCCCTCGCAGTTGCATTAGGCCATGGTCATTCGATGGAGGATGCTGCATTATTGGCAGCCGCAGCCTGTGATTGCATTCTGACGGCTGCAGCGAGCCATGAGTTCCTCGATAGAGAGACGCTTGGAACATGGCTCGACGAGTTGTCCTGGCAATTGCAAATCTCGGATCGTTGATTCAAACGATTTGCCATGAGGTTCAAAACGGCAATCGAGGCCCGAGGTCTGTGAAAGCCGCAGGTTTCCTGATTCTCCTGCTCCTCTTCGCAGGATTCGCCACCACAGTGCCTGCGGTGCAAGCAGATGATGAGGGGGCCGATGATCCAGCCCTCATCAGCATCGATGTCGAGAATGGTGCCTCCGCCCATGATATCATCACTTTCTCCGGCATCGTCGAAGATGAGACGATGCCCAATAGCGTCTACTGGCGAGTTTCTAAGAATGGATCACAATTCGACGGTGGAGACCTCAAACCCTTGTTGACAGCGATATCGAGTACCAGCAGTCGACCGCAATGGTCATGGTCATTCGATCTGGAAATCTCTGCTACTGGAGGTTGTTATTGCTACGTCACGGTCTATGCCGAAGAATCGAGTGGCGCTGTGAATCTAGAGACGAGAATGGTCTACATGATTCCACAAGGAGTCGCATATCCTGCTTCTGGCTTCTTGATCTATGGTCCTGAAGCCGGTTCCTGGGCCACTGGCATCATCCAAGTCAGCGGTTGGGCAGCTTCCAGCACGCCTTCTTTCATGGTCGTTGATAAGCAGATTACCCCATCTTTCTTCGAACCCAGCATTCTTCCCGACACAGTTGAAGACTGCCAACCGACGACCAGTATCGCCGAGAATAGAAACGGCGACTTCACCTTGGACATAGATGTCAATGGTTGGTTGGATGGCTGGTATCGGGTCGATATTCTGCTCTGCGATGATGTTCTACTAGGTGGAATGAATCTGATGCACTCACTCTCTCTTCGAATCAACAACGCTGCTCCGATCATCAAACTGGATGGAATCAAATATGCGATGGAGTCTGATGAATGGCATATCTTCGATGCTACCGAGACTGAGGATCCATACTGGGGAAAAGGCGATTTGTACTATGTCTGGACTCTGCGTAGACCCTCTCAGACAGGCTCGGTTCCGATGGATGTTCAGATGGGAGTGGACATTCGCAGTTATGCTGTATCGGCATCCTTGAGTGGTAATTACACACTATCGCTCACCGTGTATGACGAGGGCGGACTGTCTTCGACGAAAGTGGTCTATTTCGACATCCAGAATGAAATTCCGACAGTATCTCTGATGATTGATGGCGTGACTGTCGAGGCCGGACAATCTGTCAAATTGTTAGATGCTCAGAATACTCAGATCGATGGCACTGGAAGTCACGATAGCGTGAATGATGTAGGAAGGCTGCGATGTGTATGGTCCTTCGATGGCACTCTGATGTATGAGGGCTGCCAACGGACATTCTCGTGGCCTGATGATTCCACTTACCGAGCTATGCTTACCTTGGAAATCATCGATGATGATGGTGACAGTTCGACGATCATGGTTGAACTGGTGCATCCTGATGAAGTCAGACCATTTCCCGTTGCCATCTTGTTGCTCGTATTCTCCTTGCTGTTCCTGACTTATGCAGTAGTACATCGAATGCGGGCTGATGATGAACTCAACATTCCGAAGTGGAAGGCTGAGTAGAATCATGCCCTCAATCGGTATCACAATGGCTCTCGGCGGACATCCCACAGTCTCAAGAACGACTCAACCTTCCCGCAGGTGTGAGTGACATGGCAGGCTTGCCATTTGATGAGGCGGAATATCGGGGCCGACAGGCGCGTTTCCTCGAGCAGATTCCTGCCGATGGTCTGGTTCTGATTCCAACCAATCCCTCTTCGATGCGTTCGAATGACGTCACTCATCCATATCGCGCGAGTTCCTACATGCTCTACCTCTGTGGTTGGAGACATCCAGAGTCCGTTCTGATGGCAAAGCATCGAGAAGATGGTTGGTTCGTTTCACTGTTCGTTCAGCCAAGAGACACCGATGCTGAGATATGGGAAGGCAGAAGAATCGGTGTCGAGGGTGCTGTCAATGGCTGGCCCATCGATGAGGCACTCTCCCTTGATGATCTGGATTCTATGATCACTGAGGCTCTGAAAGATTGTAAATCAGTGCATCTCATTCAGAAGCTCAATCCACAGATCGATAGACTCGTCAATTCAGCGTTGACGACGAAGTCTCGAGCGAGAAATGTGCACGGCAGAGGTCCGGTTTCAATTTCCGACCCTGCTTCCATCCTTGATGAGATGCGCATCTGCAAGTCTGCATCTGAAATCGGGATGATGCAATCTGCCGCGAACATCGCCGTTGATGCGCATATCGCTGCCATGCGAGTGACATATCCTGGAATTGGGGAATGGCAGATCCAAGCTGCGGTCGAAGGGCACTTCATGGCCTCAAAGAGCCGTTGGAGTTATCCTTCGATAGTCGGGGGTGGGGACAATGCGACTGTGCTTCATTATGATTCAAATGATTGTGAAATCACCGACGGCGACTTGGTTCTGGTCGACGCCGGTTGCGAAGTGAATGGCTATGCGTCGGATATCACGAGAACCTGGCCCGTCAACGGCAGGTTCTCGGAGGCTCAGAAGGAGATTTATGAGTTGGTTTTGAGGGCGGAGTTAGCCGGTATCGAAGCTGCTGTGGTCGGAGCACCTTGGAAAGCTTCTCACAAAGCGACGATGGAAGTGATTTCGCAGGGGTTGATCGATCTTGCTATCCTCGACTGTTCTCTCGAAGAAGCGATGGGAGAGGATCTGGATGGAAAAACACGCCAATTCTTCATGCACGGGACCAGCCATTCTCTCGGCCTCGATGTACACGATGTTGGCGTGACTCGTCCAGACGGTGAAGAGTCTGGGCGAGAGTTGGAAGCTGGCATGGTGCTGACAATCGAGCCTGGACTGTACTTCGGTTCTTGGCGCTCCGATATCGAGATTCCAGAGCGATATGCCGGAATCGGAATTCGCATTGAAGACGATATTCTGATTACCGTCGATGGACCGGAGGTTCTGACTGCTGGATGTCCCAAGTCTGTCGTTGAAATCGAGTCTCTGGTAGGTTCCGGAGTGTGAATTCATGACTGATTCGAGGCAGATACTCGCCATTCAATCTGCTGTCGATCCTCCCCGTCTGAGCATCGAGCAAGCAACCATTCTCTATGATGAGGCAGAGTTCGGTGAATTACTCCATGCAGGCCTCCTACGCAGGCGCTCGATGATTCCGGGAAACGAAGTGACTTATCTGGTGGATCGAAATGTGAATTATACCAATGTCTGTACTATCAATTGTCAATTCTGCTCTTTCTATCGCCCACCCGGGCATGCTGAGACCTATACCCAGACAATTGATGAAATCAGTTATAGATTCTCTGAATTGGAGGATATAGGCGGTACGCGCGTCTTGATGCAAGGAGGGGTGCACCCTGAACTCCCATTGAATTGGTATATTGATCTGTTATCAGAATTGAGACGGCGACACCCAAGCATCGCCCTCGATTGCTTCTCACCCATCGAGATTGAGGGCATCGCAGATATATGCGGGTTGTCGACCAAGGAGGTTCTCTCTCGCTTCAAAGAAGCAGGCATGCATGGACTGCCTGGGGGCGGGGCCGAGATGTTGGTGGATGTCGTGCGCCTCGACGTATCGCCGAAGAAAGGCTCAGCTGACAATTGGCTCAGGGTGATGGAGGAGGCTCAGATACTCGGTCTGACCACTTCAGCGACGAATGTCATCGGATTCGGCGAGAGCAATGCACACCGAGTCCAGCATATGGATCGGGTTCGTAGCCTCCAAGATGCTTCGAAGGCAGCAGGATGTGTTGGATTCACATCCTTCATCTCTTGGCCTGTTCAATTGGAGAACAATTCATTCGGTCGGCGGAACAGGGGGCGCAATCGAATTGAATTAGGCGCGACTTCCAGAGAATATCTGCGGCATATCGCAGTCTCCAGATTGTTCTTCGACAATATCGATCATATCCAAGCATCATGGCCAACGATGGGCATGGGTATCGCTCAACTGGCATTACTCGCGGGCGCTGATGATGCAGGATCGACGATGATGGAGGAGAATGTGGTTTCAGCCTCTGGCACAACGAAGACGGAGGCTGCTGAAACTGAATTACAGAGAACGATATTGATGGCAGGATTCAGACCTCGAAAACGTGATTCTGATTACAATCTGTTGAATACGACAATAGAATGCAAGGCCAATACTCCAGCTCCTCCACCGACCCAACCAGCCTGATCAATCAGATTTGATTTCGGAGCGACTGCTTCTGACTGGCATTTCCTCAATCAATACCGGTTCCTCGCTCTGACCCATTACCACCGGTTTGACCCAGAACATCTCTGTATCGCCTCTGCGAGCATCGATGACCAATTCCCAATGCATTGCAATGAGTGAAGAATAAATCGACCCTGGCCATCGTTCCTCTGGCCCCTTGATCACCAATTCAGACTGATTGGCCGAGTCGAGATCCATCCACTCGCCTGTTGATTGAACTCTCATCGGTTCAAGCATCAGGACTCGATTGTGAGCGATGGGAATGGGAGTCGCTTCACCGACTCCTGTTCCATGTTCTTCCCCAGTGGTAATCCTTCTGGCTGGAAGTGGAGTCGACATCCCAGGAGGGGGTTGTCCATCATCAGGGCGACCGAGAGCTCTGAGCAGTGCCGCTCTTTCGGGAACCGCGAGTCCGACCTGCAGTCTGATCCGTCGTACTCTGATTCCGTCTGGTAATCTCAGTCGGCGCAAGACGATTTCACCATCTCCGACTGAGAAATCTATCTCAGGCTCTTTCAGTGGATTGGCGATGTATGCATTCTGCCTTCGGAAATCTCGAGAATTTGCAATCATCCTGAGTACGATCGGTAGAGTGAAGACTGGAAAAGTGAAGATGAGCAATTTAGGATAGTCTAGAGGTCCAACCTTGTAAGATCCTTCAGTCAACCATGAGAGAATAGGAATCCCTGTGAGAGCTGGAGCGATGGCGTGAAGGAAAAGGGAGACAATGAGGATGATGACCGTTGGGGCGATCAATCTACGAGCCATGCCGTGGAGTGGGTCCGGATCGATGTACCAACCGTTTCTAGTCCGCATCAAGAATGGCAGCGTAGCTGTTGTAGTCACCGAGTCTATGTGTGGTAGATCTTCATCATCTGCACTCAAATCCCTCCACTCAACCAGCCAACCGTCTTCGGTGCCGATACGGAATTGTGTGGGCGGGGGAGAGGAGGAACTGACAACGACTTCTGTCATGGGAACAGAAGCCGGTGAGATATTGTCATGATCGAATGGTGGATACCTGATTCTCTGAACAGATTTCATTTGACTCAGCCCCAGATCAATGCCTTCGCAGCCTTTGCGGTCAATCTTCGGAATTCTGGTATATCCTTGAGCATCTTCAAGCCAAGAGGAATCGGATTCTCGATATCACCAATTTCATCGATCAGGGCCGTCACATCAGGTCTAGCCCAGATTTTGAACATCTCATCGAGTTCCTCATCGCTTGATTCTGTTAAAAAAGCATCACGGAGAGCCTTTGATCTGGCTTGTTCTCTTCTCATTGGATCCAGTAATCTAGTCAGATGGCTCATCCGATCTGCTGACAAGTCATTCATTCGAATCGAATCTGCCAAGGCGGGAACCAATCGATCGACCGCCTCGAATCCTTTGCCTATTCCACCGCCTGTCGTCGGTTTGCATTGTCCAGCAGCATCACCGAATACAGCGATTCGTTCAGCAAGTGGTCGTTGAATCATACCTGCGGGAATCGGCCCACAGAACCGGCCGACTTCTCGACAATCGGTGAATCTGTCTTTCCATAGTGGATGATTCTGTAAACGGATCAGGAGATCTTCGCAGGATCGCCCACCAAGCCTGTCTGGTAGTGTCCACGTACCTATTCTCGTAGTGTCGCCTGAGGGAATCGCCCAAGCGAAGAAGCCTGGAGACACTTCTTCTCCAGTATACATATCCAATCGTCCCTCGATGCCAGGATAGCCGGTTACCTCTATCTGAAACCCGATCATCATTTCTTTGATACGTCCAAGTTTGAAGGTCCTGCGAACCCACGAATGCGCGCCGTCGGCACCGCATAGAAGCTTACAGACGAAGGGCAATTCTTCGCCTTTTACTGAAACAAGCAATTCAACCCCATCGTGTTTCACTTCGGCGCTGACGGGTCGACTCGAGAGGAGAATATCAGCGCCGGCTTCAAGCGCCTGCTTGACAACGGTCTCGTCGAATAATTTCCGACAAACCGACCATGTTCGAACCTCATCTGGTGATCCTATCAGAACAGAGATCCCTGAAGGACTGTGCATCCTTGCTCCCCAGATGGGAGTCAATACCGTCTCGTATGCGTCGACACGCTCCATAGCCTTGGGATTGACCAATCCAGCACACTGGAATGGCCGTCCGATTTGATCATGTTCTTCGAGAATCAGAACATCGAAATTTTCTTCTCGAAATTTTCTAGCCAGATATCCGCCAACCGGTCCGGCACCGACGATGATTACGTCGTAGTGTCTTCTCTTCACAATACGTTGAGAGCGCATCCGTTATTGAGGATGACACTGTCCTGAGCCGCTTGAGTTTCAGTTTCTCTTCTTCCTTCGACTCTGTATGGTCTTCTTCAGGCGATCTATCAGGTTACTGGCATCCGATTTGGAGATTTCATCAATAGTGGTAGTGTCGACCAGAGCCATGGCATCAGGAATAGACAATTCCAGATTCTCACACATCGATTGAATCGTCGTGATTTGTTTCTCTGTGGCCGGTGAATCCCTGTCCATATCTATCAATGTCGAGATGACCGAACTAGCGGTACCACCCCGCCCACCACTGAGTCCTTGCAGATCATCATGACCTTTCGAAGTCAGAAATTCGTCGAGATCAAGCTTCAGTCGATCCATCAATCTGACAATCAATGCTATCTGCTTGTCACTTGCTGGGATTTCTCCCCCTCCGTTTTCATTCATCGTGTCGATCAATTTCCTTGCATCTTGTCCCGAAAGTTCACTGAAATCGCGTCCACCCAAGAGGTTCTTCTTCTCTACATCAGACATCCTCGACATCCTGTTGTGGATGTAGTTCAATTGCCGAGGCGTCGGTTTCAGTTTCCTCGTCTCCAAAGCCTGATTATGCATCATACGGAACTCTTCGACGAATGAATGCCAGATATCCGGACCACTGCTTCGACCAGTTTCAACGTGATCGAGGTTCAATTCCATCAGTGCGGTGAAATCTGGTGTGAAGATTCCCCTCGGAATCGATCCCCGACTATCATTGTCAGAGACGTAATGCGGAACAACCTCGATCCATAGTGTCCGTCCTGAATCAGTCGGCGTCAATGAACTTCCATCCTTGGTGATATATTCACGGTCAATCAATTTCGTGACTGTTGTGGGGTATGTAGATGGTCGACCGATTCCTGCCCTCTTCATTTCCTGTATGATGGAACTCTCGGTGAATCTCTTTGGTGGTTTTGTTTCGTCGGTGATCAGATTTGGATTGTCTTCAATTGCTGTGAAGCCCCAAACCGTACCGATTTCAAATGAGGTATCAGGTGGTTGGGTCCTGATTGTGTCTTTGGAATCGGAATAGACGGCTTCCCACCCCGCATGTATTCTCCATGAAGCGGTTCCATGCAGCGGTTTTGCTAAGTCTGGGACCGAACCGACCAAATTTCGTCTTTCCCTTATTGAATCGGACATTTGACTGGCAGCGAAACGACCCCATATCAGTCGGTACAGAGATTGTCCATCAGCATCGAGTTCTGCGATTGACCGATTCTCGGGATTTGTCGGTCGAATGGCTTCGTGAGCATCTTGAACATTCTTCGCGCCTTTCTTAGCGTCAGGTCCTACGATTCCAGTCCCTAGATGGTTTTCGCCGAATTCCTTCAGTATCAATTTCCTGATTCTCTCTCTCGCACCCTTATTCGTTCGAGTGGAATCGGTTCTGATATAGGTGATGTGTCCAGATTGATAGAGCCCGGTCGCGACCCTGTTCGTGCGTGCTATGGACCAACCCATCCTGCTGCTTGCAGCACGTAGCATCGTATCTGTTGTGAAGGGAGGTTTCGGCTTTCGATTCGTCTGACCTTCCTTCACTTCATCGAGTACAATCGAGCCCTCAGCTTCTATTTTGGCGAATGCGTCAGAGGCAAGATCGGTATCTGATGTCCGGTCCGGGTGATGTTTGCCGTCCCCATCCCTCCAGGCCTCAGCTTCATCTTTCTCGTGGAATCTGACTTTGAAAGTCACTCCATCGCTGACGGCTTGGACGGAGTGGTACGGAATCGGCACATGAGCCTCTCTTTCCAATTCTCGTTCAACTATGAATCCCAGCGTCGGAGTCTGGACTCGTCCCATCGACGCGAGACTCCATGATCGGCAGAACCGAGAACAGCGGAATCCGACGAGTCGATCCATGAAACGGCGAACCTTGGCAGCATCGACGAGATCCATATCTATGTCTCGCGGATCATCTATCGCAGATTGTACAGCAGCCTTTGTTATCTCGTTGAAAGAAACCCTCTTGATGACAGCCAAATCATTCAACAATTCCTTCAGCCGCCAGGCGATGAATTCACCTTCTCTGTCCGGATCGGTGGCGATGTATATCTCTTCAACACTTTTTGCTGATGCTTTTCGCCGAATTGAAGCAATCACACGTTCGGCACGACCAGTCCATGACCAAGGAGGATTCGGGAGTTCGTTGGGCTTAGCCGCCCACATTGCTTTACTATCTTGCTTGGTACCTCCATGGTTCGGAAGATCCTGAACGTGACCATTACAGGCATCGACAATCCAACCTCTGCCGAGATATTTCTTGATAGTGCGGGCTTTTGCCCCAGATTCTAGAATCATCAACTTCATTGAAACCACCGTATCGATTATCTCATACGCCTCACACCGAAGTCAGGCTATCTCGATTCGCGATGGCAACAAGGACCCTGTATAAACGTGAGCAAGGCTGGAGCGGCACAACGCGCGCGCAGGTGCAGGCGCGTAGCAGGCGCGTGTGGCGTATGCGCGCGAGTCAGGTTAGAAGAGCACGTCGCGCTGCTGCCTCATCCCAATCGATTTCAGCCTCCGGGCCTGCGCAGCCAACGCAGCCCGGATAACCTGCTTCGGCCAAAACCAGGACATGTTCAATCAAAGATGTCCAGTTGGCATTCATATCGCCTGGAACCCAGACTCTGAGTTCGTCGTCCGGAATCTCAGAAGATAACAAACCACCTTCCTCTCCCATCAGTTCGATTTCAATCCGTCCTGTTGTTCCTCTGGTGAATTGGACTCCGAAGTAGATCGAAGGAGCAACATCACCAATTCGCACTGCCAGATCTGAATCTTCCAATTGGAACTTTATTGGCAGACGTACGATCACACCTCTCGATCTCAACAACCGACGTGCCAATTCCCGCAGAGACCGGGCCCGCTGTTCTCCATCCATCAGTGTCGTATGGCCCGCAATCCTTGAAGGATACCGCAGGCACCGACTGTAGCATGGGTTTGCCGTATCGCTTGGTAGTGCGGCCGGCGATGCGTTTTATCGACTCAGAATCCGCACATAAAATCAGTCTTCGTCTGCTTTCTTCTATGGGTCAGAGCAGGAGTTCTCAGAAACTGCTTGGTGCAATGTACCGTACCCCGTCATTACCGATAACTGTTTTCGGACGTTTATTCCGTCACCCTTTGGGTCTGGCTGCTGGGTTTGACAAGTCTGCCGCTGCCTTGGAATCCTGGCCGGCCTTGGGATTCTCTTGGTCGGAGTACGGCGGAATCACTCGCTATCCTCAAGAAGGTAATCCGAAGCCTAGGATGTTCAGATCAGATTCTGATGCGGCTTTGATCAATAGAATGGGATTCAACAACCCTGGTGCTTCGGCAGTCAGGGATTCATTGATTGCCCGTCGAGCCGCAGGGAGATGGCCGGAAACTCCCGTTGCTGCGAACATCGGACGTTCGAAGAATGTGGATAATGCCCGAGCCCCTCAAGATTATTCGGAGACGATGGACATTCTTTACGACGTTGCCGATTTCTTCGTACTCAACATCTCCTCCCCCAACACTCCTGATCTACGGGAATTACAGACAGCCGAACATGTTCGTGAAGTAGTTCGGTCCTGTGATAGAGTAAGAGATAGGAAGGGCGGTGCCAAGCGGTTATTGCTCAAGTTATCGCCGGATCTCGATGATGAGATCCTGCTCTCCTGCGTGGGCGCTGCCTTATCGGTCGGAATCGATGGATTCGTAGCCTCCAATACGACCATCAGTCGTCCTCCACCGAGTAACACCCGATCGCGAAGATTCCTTGCCGAGTCGGGCGGGTTATCCGGTCGACCCCTGCATCAACGCTCGGTTGAGATGATCGGATCAATCTACGACTCCGTCGGAGATCGGGTCCCAATCGTGGGTTGTGGTGGTATAGAATCAGGAGCAACCGCTTGGAATGCAATCACCAATGGTTCATCGTTGATTCAACTATATTCTGCGATGGTCTTCCACGGTCCATCAGTTGTGTCAAAGATTGTGAAAGACCTCAGAAAACGGGTCGATGCAGAGAGATTCCAGGATTTGGACGAAGCCGTCGGTTATGCTCGTAATTAGATTCAGTCTTGCTGGCCCCATCAATGATTGGACAAGTCTCATCAATAGGATACCTGAGGATGACACATGCGCAACTCGCGGGTCAATAGATTGGTCTTGGTCGGCGGTATCATGATTGGCTTGCTTGGCTTGATGTACATGTCCGTCGATCCCGAGACTCAGTACTCTGTTGATGAGTTGATGGATTCGCCAAGTGCATTCACAGACGACGAAGTCCACATTCGAGGCATTGTGACTCTCGGTTCTGTTGACACTGCTTCAGCCACGTTCCAGTTGGCAGGCGATGATCATCAATTGTTGATCGCATTCGGAGACATTTCTGTGCCCGATGGATTCGAAGAGGGCCGAACAATTGCCGTCAAGGGGCTTTTGACTCATGATGCGGGTGAATGGATACTTTCGGCCAATGAGATTCAAACCGGTTGTCCGTCGAAGTATGAAGCTGAATAATCTTCAATCACTCCCTCAAGGATAATCGCATCCTCGTAGCGTTTCGTTCATAGGTGAGCGCACCCCGCCAATGTCGGGCTAGGGGGAGTGTTGACGTGCTCTATCATCCACAAATCGTCGAAAATGGTGGCCTGAAGTCCGAGGGCGGCGCAGACGAGCCATCGATGACCCATTGGTTGACGTCGATGCCTCGCCCCCAAGAGATCCAGGTTGTCGGAGATCGCTTCCGTAGGGAAGCGAGGACCGTCTCACGCCCGGGAATCAGGTCAGGCGCGGAAGCGAGCAGCCCGACCGGGGATGCTGGATGCCTTGGGATCGCGGGGCGGAGAAGATCGATGATTCTTCATCGATAGTGACGAGCGTCCACCGAGGACATGCCCACCCCCTCATGTGGGTGTTTCATTCAATCCACCCATCTCGCAGATTATCAGAAAATGTTCAGCAGAAACCGGTTGAACCGACAATCGTTGTCCTTTGCGTATCAGAGGCATTCCCTCGAATTCAAGATCACTTCGGATATCAGCCAAGTGAACCGGTTCAAGTGAAATGACCGGTTCTATATCGACCATGATCCAACGCGGATTGTCAACCGTCGATTTGGGGTCGAAGTAGTGTGAATTTTGATCAAAAGCAGTGAAATCAGGATATCCCTCTCTACAGACTCTGGCGATGCCAGCAACGTGAGGAGGTTTGCAGTTCGAATGATAGAAGAGTACGAGATCGCCCGATTTCATATCATCTCGCATCATATTTCTGGCTTGATAATTCCGCACTCCATCCCAATGCGTTCTACCATCCTCAACTAATTGTGACCATGGATATACATCCGGTTCACTTTTCATCAACCAATGTCTGACCAGGAAATCACCTCACCAGACATCTTCTGCCGGTGTCAATTCCAGAGTTGCATCCATGACTCCGGCTTCCTCACGAGTCAGGGTTCTGCGGAGACCAGCGGATTTCACCATCGTGCTCGATCCACCGCTGAGTGAAATATTCGCTTTAATCAATAATGAGTAGATTGCAGGGAGCAGGACCAAAGCGGAGATGGCCGCGATGATCAGCAGGATGATGATTACATCGACGAATGGTTTGATTGCAGGAATAGGAATCCGGTATGCGCATGTGAGTCCAGCTGCAGTAACCGTCGTTGCTTCGAATAGACTCATTCCGGTGCTGGCACATGCTATTCGAACAGCGTCAAGAGATCCACCTAATTCCCTAACACGATTGGCTATGTGAATGGAGAAGTCTACTCCAACTCCGACGAGAATGGAGCCTATCATGACTGTGACGAGGGACAATGACACATTTCCGGAATCCATCACCATCCATTGCATGAAGACGGTGAAGCCAACAGGAATTGTTGTCAGAAGCGCGAATCTTATGTCCCGGAAAACCAGACCGAGTACGAGGACTGTGAACAAAAGTGCGAATCCGAGCGAATTCCATTGTGAGTCAACAATCAGGTCGTTGACTTCGATGGTGACAGAAGCGACTCCAACCAAGGATGTGGATGAGATGGCGCCACTCGTATCTTCGGATGCATAGTCGTTGATATCATTCACAGCCTCTTCGGTCTGTCGAACATCCATGAATGGCATGTCGATGTATATGAGACTACGTTGGTAATCTTCCGAGATGAAAAAGTCACGCATTTCTTTCGTCATGCTGTTGTAGAATACATAGATGAGGAAATTCTGAGCTTCTGTCCCTCCAGTAGGTTGTTGGTCAAGCAGAGCCAAACCCCACCAGTATGAACCATTTCCAGACACCTCTCTATCGAATAATAAGTGGGCGACATCTTTGGCTGGATCGGGTAATGGCGTATCATCGACTAAATCAGAAATGGGGGTTCCTGAGACATCTACTCCAACCGCAATGGCTTTCATCAAGAATACAATGGAGACAGCAGTTGTCTGATTGACAGTATTGCATTTCGCCTCTAATTCCTCGATACCACGCAAGTTGTCGTAAGGGTCGTTCAATTGAGTGGGATCATTGAAAATCGCAGCAGATGCACTGATATCCCCACTAATCAACAGGAAACCGGGTTGTCCGCCTTCAAATTCATCTGAGTAAGTCTTCATCTTCTGTACAGCATCAACATCCTGTGGGGCCATTTCCAGTAGGTCTATGTTCTCCTCGACATTAGGCCTGTTGATTCCGGCGGAAATCAATATCAGAACGACGAAAACAGAAATGGTCAATTTCGACCAGGTGATTGGAAAATTCACTGCCTTGACAAATAGATCTGGTGGCGGATGGGAAGGTTTCTTCAGATCCAGCAACATGGTCAGATTAGGCACCATTATCATCGTCATTATGTAGACGACCACTATTCCGCCTGCTAACGACCAACCAACTGTTTGAATTGGTTTCATCGGTGTGAAAGTCAATGAGATGAAACCAATGATTGTAGTCAATGCCGAGAGCAATACCGCTTTACCTGTCGAATCCAGTGCCTCTGCCATCTTCTCCTGGGGCGATCCCTTTGATTCTGCATACCTATTTGTGATATGAAGTCCATATGAAACGCCGAGGGCGAGAATGATCGGTCCTACAATGATTACAGTCATCGTTACTTCATAATTTGTGAAACCGATGATTCCCATGGTTATCCAGACGGAACACAATGTCGGAAGGCCTGCGATAATCACCACTTTGATTCCTTGAACGAATCGGATCCTGCCCGTCTGCAGTAAATCGCAGTGGAAGAGGAATAGTCCGAGAGCCACCAGAATGATTCCTATTGGGAAGACTTCCCAGAACAGATCGAAGGATTTTTCAGTCACAGCATTTGTGATCGGCACCGGACCGGTCAATGTCATCGTGAGATTGATCTTCTCCCAGCTACTGACTCCATTCTCATCGATTTCAGGGGTGGCATTGATCTTGTCCTGAGTATCTTCGATCAATTGTGAGATTGTCGTGTTTTCAAGATCTTCTGATATGCCGATGATTATGACAGCCCTATTCCAGTAGAAGGCGAATTCCGCCTCTTTGATTCCGTCGCCATCGGCATCTCGCCCAACGTCTCGAACTAATTTGGCAAGGGCGTTTGGTGGCATTTCCTGTAGAATCTGATCGACTCTTTCTTGTTGGTCGGGTATGGCGTAATTTCCTAGAATATCCTGATTGGCATCTATAGTATCGTTGACCTGGTCTGACAATGTATCGCTCCCAATCGCTTCAGCAACTCCAGAGAAGAAAGATTTCACTACCCTACCCGCACTGGAATTCACTTCTTTTATCACAGTGGATATGGAAAGAACATAGATGACTGAATCTTCCCCTTCATCATCCCTCATGGGATTCAAAGCCCGTTCGACTTTGTCGATTTCTTCAAGAATCGGAATAGTCGTGACATTATAATCCTCGGATTCGACATAAATGACCATTACATTTGTTGTCCAATCTTCTTGAACTTTGGCTAATAATACCGAAATTTCCGATCCTTGAGGAAGATAAACTTCGAGATCTCCATTCACATTCATAGAAGATTCTTCACTACACCAATCATAATCGTAACCGGAACGACAGTCGTTGACGCCGGATTCACCGAGGAAGAAGAGAGTGACCAAGAGACAAGCGACGATTGTCACGACAGGAGCTTTCGTAAGTACGCCGGTGAAATTCATTTCTGCCATTGTTCGACGGAATTGATTGCGAGACCTCCGAATCACTCCACTTGTCGTATTATTTTCTCGTCGGCTGACTGAATCGATGATTTCTGAAGCTCTAGTGCTGGCTTTGCGAACGACTCCACGGACTTTATCCGTAGGCTTTCTTTCGGCACCCCGACCACTCATGACATCACTTGGTGGCGATGTCTACTCGGGAGGGACTTGAACTCGACGGAACTTAGTTCCGTTATGGGATTACATTGGATGTAACTCCTCAACAGCGGGAACGGTCAAGAACAGGTGTCAGCAGCACCGCTCGCAATTAGGGTGTTGAGGTCGATGGGTAAGCCGATCATCGAGAACAAGAGGTGGACGATCGACCTCGAGAAGAAGATTCAGCAGGAGCATTACAGCGATTCCAATGAATATTCAAAACGGTATGGATTTAATCCAGATTCTGGCAAAGAGATATTCGTCGTCGACACACCTCCCCCATACCCGAGCGGAACCTGGCACATCGGTGCAGTCGCCCAGTATTCCATGATTGATGTCATAGCGAGAAGTCAGCGACTTCTCGGCAAAGAAGTGTATTTTCCTTGGGGAGTCGACCGTAATGGCATCAATATCGAATTCACGGTCGAAAAAATCACTGGTCGTAAGATGAAGACGTACGATAGAGCCGAGTTCCTCATTCTATGCAAGGAAACTATCGATGAATATACTCAGGCGATGCGAGAAACAGCAGCACGGGTGGGCCTTTCCTGTGATTTTGATAGAGAATATTTCACAGATTCACCCGAGTTTCGAGCCATTTCACAATCAATTTTCGTCGACCTCTTCAAACGAGGCGATATAATTGAAGATATGCGGCCGAATATTTACGATCCAGTCGAAGGCACGACGATTGCTGACGCGGAAGTTGAGCGTCTCCAACGCATGACGAGATTGATCGATGTTCGATGGACGACTGAGGATGGCGAGGAAATCACGATATCCACAACTCGACCAGAACTGATCTGCGCTTGTGGAATCATCGTCGTTCATCCCGATGATGAGAGATACAGCCATCTGGTCGGCAGGCGGGTCCTTCTACCGGTTCAAATCAATGGTAGGAGCGAATCAGTCGAGATTACAACCCATTCTTCTGTGAAATCCGATTTCGGTTCAGGGATTCTGATGGTTTGCTCATTCGGCGATCAGAATGATGTCACGGTATTCCGAGAACTGGGACTGAAGCCTTTCCAAGTGATTGATCTAGATGGTAACATGACTTCCATAGCGGGACCATATGCGGGCCTTTCCGTCTCTGAAGCTCGGGAGAAGGTCATTAAAGATCTACGGAATGACAATCGAATTCTCCAAATCGTCGACAAGGAACAAGAAGTGCCTGTCAGTGAGAGAGGGAAGAACCCGGTCGAGATCATTCTACTGAAGGAATGGTACGTCAGACAGACACACATCCAAGGGCGGATGAGGGAGTTGATCGATGAGATTGAATTCCATCCTCCGAGAAATCGACAATTTCTTCTTGATTGGATGGACAATATCACCATAGATTGGCCTATCAGCCGACGTAGGTGGTATCACACAGAAGTCCCAATATGGTATTCCGACGATGGCTTGAAGATCGTTGTACCGCCATCTGGGATCTATGTCCAACCTTGGCATGAACCACCTCCTGAAGGAAGCAGGGTTCTGGACCGTGAAACAAGAGAGGATCTAGGCAGCTGGCGGGAAATGGAATCGGGCCTTGGAAAGGTGATTGGTGAGGAGAAGGTATTCGACACTTGGATGGATTCATCCAATTCTAATCTATTCGTATCCGGTTATCTCAATGACCCTTCGACATTCAAGAATGCCTTCCCAACCAGTATCCGTCCTCAAGGTAAGGAAATCGTTCGGACATGGCTTTACTACACTCTGTTGAAGAGTGCTCTTCTCTTCGACAAACCAGCATTCAAGCATATCTGGATTGATGGTCTTGGCATGGATCCTTGGGGCCGAAAAATGTCCAAATCCCTAGGGAATGGCATTGATGCAGATTCAGTTTTGGAATGTGGTGCAGGTGGTCGTACAGGATCTTGGAAGATCCGCGGACCAGACAAATCTGTGAGTCTCAAAGCGAATAAGATTGGTTCTGAATGTTTCCGACTCTGGAAAGCCTGTGATTCTCAGGTAGGCGACGATTTTCATATCAACCCCGAAGAAATAGAAAAGAAGTACTTCGGTGTGTTGACTAAGATGTTCAACGTCTGCCGCTTTGCAAGTCAATTTGAAGCCCCTCAAGACCTAGATTCCGCACCAGACAATTTAGCGGCTGAAGATTATTGGATTCTTGCAGAATTCAGAGAAGTGATGAATCGAGTACATTCTTCTTGGGAAAACATCGACATCTATACCGCGGCCCAGTCAATCAAGAATTTCTCAACCAACGTATTTCCAAGCCATTGGTTGGAAATGTCGAAATCTCGTTTGTATGATGATGATGAAGCAGCGAACTGGACTTTGCACCGCATAGTTCGCGACATTCTGGATGCATTCACACCGATATGCCCATTTTTCACTCATCATCTTTCTACCGCTCTTTACGGACGTTCGGCGGTCGACGCCGATTCCTTCCCAACCCTTCCAGATGGTCTGGGTGAGGGTCACGAGGCGGTAATTTGGTGTTCTCGTACAGATTTGATCATGGAATTCAATTCAAGCATCTGGAAAATGAAGAAGGATGCCGGAATTTCACTGAATTCCCCTATCGACCGAGTGGATATTCCCAATGAATTGCTCGAATTGGCCGACTCTCTTAGACGAATGCATCGAATTTCCTGATAAGAATAATTTTCCATTATTCGTTTTTTCGAATAATCGTTTAAGGTGATTGAGGAATAGGTTAGTGTCGGATTTCCCTAGTTCATTACTGTGACACCGTTGGGCGGAATAAAAAAAATTAGAGATTGTAAGTGTCAAATCGGGTGCTTCCATCAATAATTCCACCAAGGACGGTGGGTTGAACCATGGGGGAAAATCCGCCACTTCAGTTCAGAGTAGAGTGAGGTCTCTCCCCATTGAAATGAGCAACCAACAATGTGATCATTTCGCTGCCTATTCGGGATTGCGCCTCTGCAGTCGCGGCTCCAATATGGGGTGTTCCGTGAAAATCTGGATGTTGGAGAAGAGGATTATCTCCAGACGGTTCTATTTCGAAAACATCCAGAGCGACAGACGATAATTGACCAGATTCTAACGCAGCAAGAGCATCTTTCTCGTTCACTATACCGCCACGAGCACAATTAACGAGATGGTTACCACAATTCACACCATCAAAGCCTGTGCCCGGCATCATGTCCATTCGTGAAGCATTGACTAGATGATGAGTCTCTTCTGTCAGATTGCAATGAATCGAGATGTGAGTACATAATCGAAAAATCGTGTTAACATCCGTATGTAAGGTACAATTGTTCTGACGCGCTATCTCGTCGGGTAGATACGGATCGTATGCATGTAATTCCATTCCAAACGCAAGAGCGATTTTAGCCACACCTTGAGCTATCCTTCCGAAGCCTATGAAGCCCAGACGTTTGCCGGCAAGTTCTGTTCCCTTCAGTGTTTTCTTCTCCCACAAGTTATCTCGCAATCCTCTGTCTCCCCTCGGTATGTGACGACAGGAAGCAAGAAGGTGGCCGATTGTCAATTCAACGACGCTATGCGTGGATGCCCCAGGTGTGTTACAAACTACGATGTGATTTTCGGTAGCCACAGCGATATCGATGTTATCGACACCAACACCACCGCGTCCGATGAACGAAAGTCCTGAGGAAGCACGAATGACCGAAGCAGTCATTTTCGTCGCACTGCGGACGATAACAGCATCGAATTCGTTTAATGCACCTGATAGCAATTCAGCAGAAGAAAAGTGGTTCTCAACAACTTCATGTCCCAGTGTTCTCAATTGTTTAATCGCTGCCGAATCCAAACCATCCGTCACCGCGATTCTTCCCATGTATAGTCCTATGAGCAAGATGTCGATGAAGATTTGCAGTCAAATCGCTCCGGAGTCAGTCACAGGTTTCAAATGAAGTCGTTGTTTGCTCGTAACAGAGGAAGACACCATGTCATTCGAATTACCCGATCTTGGATACGATTACGACGCTCTCGAACCACATCTAGATGCACTGACGATGGAAATCCATCACACCAAACATCACAATGCGTATACGAACAATCTGAATGCTGCGATTGCCGGTACAGAGATGGCTGACAAATCCATTGAGGAACTAATGAGCCAGCATTCAGACAACATTGCAATACGCAACAATGGTGGTGGATATTGGAATCATCGATTCTTCTGGCAGATCATGTCTCCTACTGGCGGTGGCGTTCCCGCGGGCTCTTTGGCAGATTCCATCGATTCCCAATTTGGTTCTCTCGATGAGATGAAATCGCAGTTTGCAACCGCTGCTATGACTAGATTCGGATCCGGTTGGGCTTGGCTGGTGGTGGACGCCAAAGGGATGTTGTCAATCACTTCGACACCGAATCAGGACAATCCTTTGATGACTGGGGCTGGAACACCAATTCTCGGTCTGGATGTCTGGGAGCATGCTTACTACAAGAAATTCGGTCCGGGGCGCGCAGATTATATCGCAGCCTGGTGGAATGTTGTCGATTGGACTGCTGTTGCAATGAATCACCCTGCTCCGTGATGACGAATCACTGTAGACTCATAGACACCTGCTGAGTGGGGCCGAGTAACCGTTTCCTTCATGGTCGGTTTTCCTCCTCAGGTTATTGTGAGTGCCCCTTTGGAGTCGTTGATTACCGCGATTCTCATCCTCCTATCACCTATTTTCTTCGCGATTCCTCTTTCTCTGGGATGGAGGTGGTGGTCTGGAGTTGAACCGGAACACGAACATTATCGTGAGAAAGTCCGAAGGGTCTTGGATGCCGGACTTCCTCTCAGTAGATATCGAAAGGAGCTAGATGCAGAAGCTAGAATTGTCAATATCGATCCTGAACGGCAGTCACGGATAGAGGCAGATTTGCTTTATCCATTGAAAATCAAACACTTTCTCCTCATGCCTAGTCTGATTGTTTGGCCACTTCTAGGAATTTTCGCTGCTATCATCGCTATTCCACTGATGCCGATTTTACGATTTTTCGAATGGCTTCTCATCGAGCGACGTGTTTTACTTCTAATAGCCATCATAGTCCAGAAAATAAATCGTTGGGAAATAATTGGAATCCCTCGAGCAGAAGATGGAATGAAGAATCCAGACAGGGTTCTCGCTTCGATCCATCGTCTCCCGATAACGGTATTTCTCGGTCTATTCGCGTTCTTGATAGTTTCTTACCTTCCATTGGATTCTAATTCCATTCTGATATTGAGTGGTTTGGTGTACACGATACTAGTCGCCTTCATCTCAGTTCTACGGGCGGCGACCCGTAGTTCGATGGTTTTTGCTGACACAGGCAATCGGAGATTGCTCCCAATGGGCATATACGTCGAAGAAATGATCGGCCCTTGGGTCGGTGTTGGTCTCATTTTCTTATTGTCCCGTCAATTGTTTTACGGCACTGAATTGAGATCCGATTCGATGTTCGGCGATCCGGTGCTTTTTTCGTTGACGGTCTTACTCGTTCTCTACACGGCAACCATCATTGGGGTGGCTGTCGAATTGTCTTTCTTCCGCTCGAGGGCAGAACATGTGCGAAGAAGTTTCCAGAACCAGGTGATCGATCGATTCGATCCGACCCTTTATCTGTTCACTCGGCATCTCGGTTTATTGCGAATTTCCCCCTTGATGTCTCTTGAAGAATGGGTCGATCGAGGTGAAACCATTCAATTCACAGATTTGCAGGATCTTGGAAAATGAACACTTTGATCGAGACCCCCTTACGAATTAGAAGAAAATCGTCAGGTAATTCGTGTTTATTTGACATCAAAGCGAAGGCGTAAGACATTGAATTGAGATCACCTACCGAAGTCAGTGTGATTCGTCCGATGTCAGTATTCCTGTAATCACCAGTCGTTAAGGCTTGTTTGCTCTGGATACGAATCAAGCGTCGCGACTGCGCATTTCGACTTTCCATACGGGCATGTATCTCTTGACCCGGATAACAGCCTTTGGTCAATTCTACGAGATGATGTAGCCCAAGGTCATAGGGAATATACGAACCGGTGAATTCGCCGGTGCCAATGATTCCATTCTGAATTCTGAAAGTGTCCCACTGTGATTCATTTCCGATAACACAGCCATGTTCGACCATCTGTTCAAGTAAATCTTCTTTCGATTCGGATCTCAATAGAATGTCGAATACAGGTATTCGCGAACTCGACTCGTTTGAGGCGATCAGCGCATCATTGAAATTGAGCCATTCTCCAGTTTTCAGTTCTTCAGGATTTATACCTAATTTGCTCAGTAGAATCGATGAATCGTTGCCTGTAATCGTAATATGGGATAAAACTGAATCTGCATTCAATATGTCAACCGATTCATCCCAGGAAACTCCAGCCAATAATCTCTGACGGGTTTGATCACCCATTTTTGCATTGTGAATCAATATGATCTGTTCATCGATGTTAGCATGTATGAATCGATCCGAAATTCTCCCAGTGGAATCACAGAGTAAGGATTCTATTCGTGCATTGTCAGGGTATTGATTAATATCAATCGTTAGATTTCTATTCAGAACTATTTCTGCATCTTCACCACGTATTACGGTTATGCTACAGTTTTGGAGGAAGGCTGTAACAGGATGCTTCTGATTGTCCTGATAATTCACACGAATCAACTCAGCCAAAAGACTGACCACAACCACAGGAGCGATCGGCGTTCGGGTTATTCATCTGGAAACCGCCTCCCATCAGGCTGTCTTTGAAGTCGAGGCTGAGACCATTCAGTAGAGCACTATCCTTGTCGTGTACAAGGACCTTGACCTGATCCACAAAAATAGTCTGGAAACCCTCTCCTTCTGGACATTCAACTATCTTCATATCGTACAGATATCCTGAACAGCCTCCAGACTGGGCGCTGATGATTAAGACATGACTTTCGATATCAGCACCAATCGCTTCCTTGATTGCTACTCTTGCAGATTCGGTGACTTCGATGTTCACGTCGACGACATCGAAGGATTGTGCGACTGGTAACGAGAAGCTGTCACCGCCAAGAATTCCCATGAACAGACCCACGAGCGGGTGATATATCAACAGTTGCAGTGAGGAGATGTTAATCGGTCAATACAAGACATGAGCCCGTTCTGTGAGATTCATGGAGGGTTATCGGGAGAAGGATGTCGTTCGATTTGAAGGTCATTCTACCAGACGATTATCCGAACCAGTTGCAATCGAGGCAGCATTGAGCATCAAAGTTGTATCTTACGATGGAGTCGAATTTTCCCTCGGTATAACCATGCGGACCCCGGGACAGGATGAAGATCTCATCTTGGGTCATTGTATCACTGAGGGTGTGATTGATTCGGCAGCTGAAGTTCAAGACGTTGAAATTCTTCAGAATGATGCGAAAGTCTATCTCTCCAAACAATCGAATTTCCAATCAGAGGATCATGTCAGACGGTCTACTCGATCTTCCGCTTGTGGAATCTGTGGTAAAGAATCTATTTCCAATCTTTTGCATATGCACGGTCCAACTTTAGATGAACGTTTATCACTTGATTCAGGAATGATTACTGAGTCGGTACGCGAATTGAAAGAACGTCAGGATATATTCAGAGTGACGGGAGGGACTCATGCTTGCGCTCTGTTCAGTCATTCCGGGCGATTGTCATTAATCCGAGAAGATGTCGGCCGGCATAATGCTCTCGACAAATTGATTGGGGCGATGTTGAAACAACAACTCAATCCAATGGATTTTCCCTTAGTGGTGGTTTCAGGTCGCGCATCATTTGAACTCGTTCAGAAATCAATCAGGGCGGGATTACCTGTGTTTGCTGCAGTTGGAGCTCCGAGTACCTTGGCAGTGGAACTGGCTACTGAACACGGATTGACATTGGTTGCCTTTGTTCGTGAGGATCGGATGACTGTGTATTCTGGAAGACGCCGAATCAATTTCTTATGAATTATATCGTTCCCCGCATAATTCGCCTTCAGGCACGTAATCTGTCTAGTTTCTGCTGTTCCTTCAGAAGCAGCATGCATCTGTTCAGTTGAGTTCTACACAGTAGATCCTCTTCTTCTTCAAGATCCCTCTCAAGAGCTTGTTTGAAGCAACTAACAGCGTCTTGGAAGTGTTCCATCGCTGCGTACGACGAACCCATATTGTACATGGTTCTACCAGTAACCATGGTTGGGTCCATGGTTATTGCTTGATGATAGGATTGGATGCTTTCGGCGTATTGGCCTAATTGGTGCAAAGCATTACCTCGGCCATTATGTGCTCGAACTCGCAGTTCTTTTTCTTCCCTCGGAGCACTGCCGACGGTTTTCTCGAAACACAGCAAGGCTTCGACACCCTTGTTTTCTGCTAACAACGAGAGTCCCTTGTTGTACCATTCAATTGAGGTATTGACATCATCATCTCCTTTATCTTCAGTCGGCTGTACTTTTTGAATTACAATTTGTGCAGCAGCAATGAGATCGACCTCCTTAATTTCATCCGTTGGGGCCTCGTGTTCTGATTTCGAAGATTCCAATTCCTCCGCTTTTAATCTACATTGATCACTTTTCTGGAAATGCCCTGCCACCTCAAGAGCATCGGCCATTCCATGCCAAGATTCTGCCGTCGACCCATATTGTTCGATTATCGTCTTCCATGTTTGAACTGCAGTTGAGTGTTCTTTCGCTTCACTAAATTTTTTCGCATTCTGGATTAGCACGACGAGGGAATCCTCAAGAGCAATTGAATCGGTATTGTCGGGCTCGTCGACCCCCTCTATAAGCGGGCGTGAGTCTTCCTCTGTTTGGTGCTCGGGATGCTGCGTTGGAACTTCTGAATCAGACGAATCCGTAGTAGATTCTTCCATAATTTCCTGACTTTCTTGTTGCGGTAGAGATTGTAGAATCGGATTTGCTGGTTCTAGTTCGGCAATTTTTCTCCAATACACCTCGGCTTCGTCTTTCTGATCTGAATTCCAGAGCATTTGTCCAATCAAGTGGAGAGAAGGGACATGATTCTCATCGAGTGTCAGAGCATACTGGATAGTTCCCAGAGCATCATCATGCAGACCAATTTCTGACAAACACAAACCGCACAGATGCCATAGAGAGGGCGATTCCTTGAATTCTCCTTCCAGGACTGATGTTAATATTGTCAAAGCCGATTTGAATTCATCGTCACGAATCAGTTTAGACAGTTGGGTTATCAAATCTGCTTCCGTCATCTCATCTGTCTCAGAGGCGTTTTCAGATTCGATGAATTCGTTTCGAGGTTGGGGGGGAGTTGTGGTGACCGTCGTTGATTGAAGCAGTGGGACAAGTTCTGGTTCAGCTTGGTTCTCACCGGGTGCATCAGATGTTTGACCATCCACGATTTTAACTTGGGATGCTGATCTGGATGCTAATTCGTGGAGTCTACCATCGTCAAGACCCAAATCCAATGCTAACTGCGCAAATGAGTTGGCCTTCTCAGATTCGCTCCGTGAGTAAAGAATAGCAAGATTTGCAACTGTAGGTGCATGATTTTTGTTAAGTCGAAAAGAGTGTTCCAAATATTCTATTGCCGCATCATGAAATCCCAGTTTATTCGAGATGATACCTAATCCATACCACGCCGCGGAATTTTCAGGTTCTTCTTCGACAATCGACTGATACGCTTCATGAGCCTCATGCAGCGCACCTTTTTTGACCATGGTGTTGGCCTCGGCGATATTCATGCCATTCACAGACCTATCGGCACTGAGAATCATGGATAAGATTTCGCAGACGATGATTGAGCATATTCTTCGTGATAATTTGAATATTTTACCTTGGCTGGTGAATTATTGAGGGTAATTTCATGGTTGACGAGTAGCCCTGTAAGTTAATCAGAAGGTATACTGCTTCAATGGTTAGAGGCGTGGTCATGGCTCTATCAGATGGTGCTGCATTGCTTCTCCTTTCAACCTCAATCTGGGGTGTTGCTACATGGTATTCTAGTTATATCATTCAATCAGTTTCATTGACAAGAATATTTGCTACCGCGGGAATCGCCTCCATGATTGCCCTTCTGCTCATGGTCTGGTGATGTATTCTGAATGAGATAATTTATCCTACACGAGTTCCAATCATCTGGCACCACATAGGTGACCGAGGAGTTCATCCGAATTTGGAGGGTGTGACAGGTAGGTGCATCATTATCATTCATGAGAAGAATTATTCGCGTATAGAGGGCATTCTTGCAAAAGTGATGAGGGCGCCTTCACAATTAAAGCGGCCATTGGATGACTTGAATTCTATGCTTTGGGAGTTGATGGATGGTTCTAGAACCAAGTCAGAGATAACAGAAATATTGGAACAGACCTTCCACGAGAGGATGATTCCAGCATCCCATAGAGTTGCTATGTCCATTCAGGAAATGATCGATTTAGGTCTTGTCATTCCTCTTCCAGGAAAATTCCGAGGTCAATGGAACATCGACCCGGTCATTGACTACGAAGATGATTGAATCTCGTTCACACACTAGGAGGTGGTGTTTGAGATCTCAATGATTCGTCTCGTTGAGATTTGTAGACCCCGGCGAAGTATGCTATCATGGGAAGAACCAGGAGAAGAGAAAAACAGCCAATCAATGTCGCGACCCCATAGAACGCCTCCGTAACTGGGTCCAAACTGAATTCCGTCACGTCGATGAGATTGTGTGAAGTAACGGTCATTTGAAGATGCAATCCGACTGATGAAATCACCTCATCATCATCGACGATGGTAATCTCCCATGTAGTCAATTTCGTCTGTGAGGAAATCAGATACTCAGCCTGTTCTTCGGCTGATAAAATATCGTCGGCCTGAAGGAATCCGACGCCTTCTATCGGTAATTCAAGTGACACTCTTCCTCGAAGAACCGTTTCCGCGGAAACAATGTCAATTGAATGAGTATAAGCAGCGATACAAGATTCAGCTACATCACTGTATTCTTTGCAATTGAAAGCCGAATCACCATCCAATCCCAGCAGTGGTGAATGATACCAAATAGAACTCGATGACGAGATCACGAGTTGCGAACCAATTGGCGCATCTAGAACTGTGACATTGACCCACGTCAGAGCAGCGTTGGTGGTGACCTGCCATGCTGAGAGGTTTTCATCTGGTTGAGTTAAGACTAGTATTTCCCCCCCATTCGAAGTATCATATCTATAATATTCAGAATCTATGGTATTGGAATATACCGCATAGGATAAGACGAGAATAAGGACCAATCCAAGCCCAATCATGGTTCGAAGCATATTCGGATTTCTCGACAATGCCTTCTTCATCAAATCCCTCCACATGATGAGTTGGTTTGAAACCTGTGTGGGGGGGCTGAGAATGGTTGACTGGTAACGCATTCCTTCGATTGAAGTCATCACGGTTAAATACGCCCTCAAGGTCGCCCGCTCGCTACAAGGTGAGTCAATGACGTCATTCCAAGATGTACCCGCCGATCTTCTCATCCAGAATCTGGCGAAAGGTCTACAGGACAACGATGCCATTACTGCTCCGCAGTGGGCCGAATTCGCCAAGACTGGTACTCATCGAGAACGCCCTCCTGTACAGGGTGATTGGTGGTATGTGAGGTCGGCCGCCGTGCTCCGAAAAGTGGCTCTGAAAGGACCCATCGGTGCTAACCACATGGCACAATTATTCGGGGGTCCGAAGGACAGGGGTGTCAAGCCTAACAGGGCCGTGGCTGGCTCGAGGAAAGTGTCGCGATGCATCCTCCAGCAATTGACTGCTGCTGGTTACATCATCAACGCTCACAATACCGCAGGAAATGTCACACTGGGGAAAATTTTGACGCCATCAGGGCAAAGTCTTCTGGATGAGATGGCACATTCGGTTCGGGACGAAGCCGAAGCGAAGTACCCCGAACTTGCTCGTTATTGAGGTGAAAAATGATGGCAAGACACAAACCATTCGCTAAGAAACAACGCCTGATCAAGGCTACGAAACAGAATCGCCGAGTCCCAGTCTGGGTCATGCTTCGTACCAATCGAAACACAGTATCCCATCCGAAACGTCACCACTGGCGCCGTTCCAAACTTCAAAGGTGATTAGATGACTGAAGTGAAAGAAATGGTCATTCCACTCCGCGCAGCATGGAACGTTCCACGGACCAAGAGAGCCAATAGAGCAATGGCGGAGATAAAGCGTCATGTTGCTCAACACATGAAAATTCAAGAAGATGAAGATATTTGGATCGACCAGGCCGTGAATGAAGTGATTTGGTCAAGAGGGATGCAGAAACCCCCTCGAAAAATCCGAATCGTCTGCACTCGCGAAGAAGGATTTCCGTTGGAAGTCAAATTAGCGGAGGAATGAATCTTGGGCAATATCAGACCGTCATTCATCAAGAGTCGCGCAGTGCGTCTTCTGGAGATATATCCTGACCGCTTCACAGATGATTTCGACACCAATAAGCTCCTGGTGGCTGAATACACTGATGTGGACAACAACCGCATGCGTAACTGGATAGCCGGATATATTACCCGCTACATCCAACGCCGAACTGATTGATCTCCTAACCGTGGAGATAATCACTCAACTCTTCTTCGTCTAGGTGAAGGGCATGGGTGGCCGAGAACCAATTCTACTTCCAGATCATACCGACAGGGTATCGATCGTTCTCGTAAATCCCCATCATGACGGGAATATTGGGGCCGTTGCTCGTACGATGTTGAATTTCGGATTCACCGATCTGCGAATTGTAGGCCATTCTGGAGAGTGGAGTCAAGATGTACGGAATAGGGCAAAACACGCTCAGAATGTAATTGATGATATTGGCGTTTTCGAAACCCTTGGTGATGCGATCTCAGATTCATCTTTGGTTATCGGCACGTCGGGAAAGAGAGAGATTGGAGATCGAACTGAACTACGTCATTTTTTGTTGCCAGAAGAATTGCCGGAGCAATTGGATGGAGTGGAGGGGAAGATAGCCCTGGTTTTCGGTCCAGAGGGTGTGGGTTTGTTGAACGATGAACTCAGGGCCTGTGATTTACTTGTGACAATCCCGACTTGGGAAGGATACCCAATCCTCAATCTGAGTCATGCTGTGACCGTGATTTGTTATGCTTGGTTCACTCAGTCAACGGACGTGATAACAGCAGGAGCAGAAGAGAGGTTGCTTTCTCCTGAATTGCGAAACAGATTTAGACAAGAAGTGAATCGATTATCAAGAAATGTTCCTACTCGTGACCATCGGCGGAGTGGAATCGAAGAGACACTCTTGCGAGTGATACTCAGAGGTCTTCCGAAAGATGAGGAGATCCATCGAATTCTATCCGTGATATCAGAGTCTGCAGACGCGTTTGAGGAGGAGTGACGCGTCATTCTCTTCGCCACGAAGCCCAGGATTTTGGAGTCTCTCGAACGTGCATTGCGACTAATTGAAGTCGATTTCCGTATGCTGTGATGATGTGTGGAGCAACCTGTTGAAAAGCCCACTTGGCAAGGTTCTCTGCTGTCGGAATAAAATCAACCACGACAGTTCGGTGCCCATCTCCCATCGCTGCTAGCGCAGACAGTGCTTCCTTGTCGCTTGAATAGACGATGAACGCATGGTCGACTACATCGTGTATCTGCTGGGTCAGAATCGCAGCAACATCGCTGAAGTCGATTAACATCCCCTCTTCGGAAACACCTTCATCACCTACGACATCACCTTCTATTTCGACTTCCCAACGGTACCGGTGACCGTGAAGGTGTTTGCATTTGCTCTTGTGATTCGGAACCCGATGTCCTGTGTCGGTTTCTATGAATCTTCGAATTGTTGTAGTCATGTATTATTCTCCTGTGAATTCCAAACAAATGGAATTGATACAGTATCTCTCACCTTTTGATTCAGAAAAAACATGGCCTAGATGGGAATCGCATTTAGAACAACGCAATTCTACTCTGATCATTCCATGACTGTGATCCTCTATCCTTCGAATTTCCGCGCCAGAAATTTCACGATTGAAGGACGGCCATCCGCATCCCGAATCATATTTCATGTCAGATTCGAATAATTCTTTTGAGCAATCTGCACAGCGATATACTCCGTCTTCGAAGTGTTTATCGAACTCTCCACTGAAAGCTTGTTCCGTGCCATTTTGTTTCATAACATGGAATCTCAACTGAGAATTCAACGCACCCTGTAAAACATCTTTCCATGGTTTGCTGTATTCTATTGGGTCTTTCCGACCCAGAGCATGGAATGCTAGGATTCGTTCAATATCAGCCCCACTTGTACCGCTGGCTCTACCCTCAGAATCGGGATTGTAAGAGGAAATAGTGTTCTCGAAGATTATCTCAAAATCTAGATTGAGAACGCTACAGGATTCTAGGGCATCTCGCAGAATCGTCTCTTTATCTCCATCGATATAAGGAAGGTGGAAACTCACTCGGTCACTACCCCAATTACCCAGAGCGAATGCCCCAGCGATTGCAGAGTAGAATTCCGGTCTACAATCAGGGTAGATCGCGTGATCCCCAGAGTGAACACCCATGGCGATCTCTACATCGCAGTCTTCACGGTGTGAAACACTCAGTGCATAACCATAGAGAATCGAGGCGAAGATAGCGTTGCGGTTCGGCACCACAGTAACTTTCATCTGTTCCTCCTCATAATACCCTTCAGGTACCTCGATATCGTCCGAGGTCAGTGCCGAATGAAAGAGAGACATGGCGCTGGATAAATCCGCGATTTTGTGCTCGACCTGATGCCCCTCACCTTCAAGATATTCGATATTCGCCTTCGCGCGTTCAAGTTCGATTCGATGCTTCTGTCCATATTCATAGGAAATGCAACTGACCTTGTAACCATCAGCCAACAACCGCAACAACAGGCCAGTTGAATCCATCCCTCCAGAGAGTGCCATCACAGCTCGAATCATAACACACCCATCCACTTGTGGGTCTGGAGGGAGAGTCTCCATCCAGGATTATCCTTCACCAGAGCCTCTACCACTGCGAAATTTTGTCCGTTCTGTTCGACACTCTCAGATTCGATGTAACAAGGCTGGAGGAACAAATGATCGAAGCCATTCCGCAGATCGTCGTATAATGAGAGGTCTTGTCCACAGTAAACGACCTTCAGTTCATCCCCCGTACGTTGCTTTATTGCAACATTGGGATAGACTTGGTCCTTCGGCGATACACATATCCAATCGATGATATCAGGCACAGGTATGGTCCCATTTGTCTCGATGGAAAGTAACTTCCCCCTTTCTTTCAGGGACCTTCCAATCGTTTCAAGATCTTGTAGACAAGGTTCGCCTCCGGTGAATATCACTCTGTCACAAACGAAAGAATCAACTTCATCCAAAATTGCTTCCAAGGACCATTCTTCATACGTCATGAAATCCGTATCACACCATTCACAACGCAGATTACAATCACCGAACCGAATGAACACATGGGGAATTCCGGAATGAAATGCCTCTCCTTGCACAGAGTAGAAGATTTCGACAATTGGATACGTGACAGTCAAAGTTTCACCTCATCTGCTGAGTGGCGCACTGCGAATCAATTGCATCAATTCAGTCCTGGCCTCCGAATTGTCGAAGAAGACTCCGCGCATTGCGCTGGTAGTCATGATAGCATTCTGTTTCATAACACCTCGACATTGCATGCAACTGTGCGTCGCCTCGATGATCACAGCACTGCCCATCGGCTGCAATTCATTTTCTAGGTCATCAGCAACGTCTTTCGTAATTCTTTCTTGGTTCTGGAGGCGACGTGAATGCAAATCCAGAATCCGCGCCAATTTGCTGATGCCGACAATCCTCTCGGTGGGAATATATGCAATATGTGCTCGACCGTTGAAGGGGAGTAGATGGTGTTCACATGTACTGTGGAACTCGATATCCCGAAGCAGTACGATTCCATCATAACCTTCGGCATTGAAGGTTGAATCCAATACTGCCTTCGGATTCATTCCATATCCTTGGAATATTTGTTCCCAAGAGGAAATAACTCTTTCAGGTGTTTCCGACAATCCTTCACGACCAGCTTCACCACCTTCGAGATATTCTAACAAAGTACGTACAGCCAGAATCGCCTCATCCCTATTTTCATTCATTATCGATCACCTCTGAATTCAGTTCCCTTCCGTGTCTTGCATCAATCTCGTCTAAATGGTCTAACATTTTCCTACATGCAGTTCGGACCGCATCAGCGACGGAAACGAATTTCCCCTCGTCACCGACGTGAATTCGCAGATCGTCAAGCAACTGACGTGGCATGTCCAGACTGATTTTTGGCATAGCCACGCGATGGTATATCTATTATTGAAGTATTCGCATTCGAATACTCTGCGAATACTACGCAGCCACGAGATGGGCTATGAGATCAGGGTGAGCCGAACAGATATTGTCCGCTCTTGTGATCAACTGAGATAGATGATGAATCAATTCTCCCTGATCACAATCCTGGGAAATCATGTTAGCGAGAACAATCAGTCCACCTTGAATGACACCTGCTTCGAGATATGCATCGTTACTGATTGCACCCTCGGTCCGTAGATCTGTCAGGGCTTCAGACAATGTCTCCGCTTCTTTTCTGGCACTGGCACTGGATAGATTTCCATCTGACAGTCTCAGCCTCATAGATTCAAGCATGGCCACTCGTCCGACATTCCCTTTTTGACCGTTTTCTGTCCGCCATCAGGAATGTTGTACTAATTCAACGAGTACGCCACCAGTTGATGAGGGGTGTAAGAATGCGATTTTCGACTGATTGGCCCCCTCAAATGAACTGTTGTTGATGACAATAAATCCTGCACTAATCAATTCCGCGAGAGTAGAGTCAATGTCTTCGACTTCTATGGCGAGTTGTTGAATACCTACACCTCGTGTTTGAATGAACTGGTGAATCGGAGATGATTCATCTATGGGTTCCAGCAATTCAATTCGGGCTTGCCCCTCAGAATAGTCGGGCGATTGATAGAATCGAATTCGAACTCCTTGCTCTTCATTGATTTCGTCACCGCCATGTTGGAAGCCCAACAATTTCCAGAGTTCATCATGATCATCAAGATTCTCGGTAGCTATGCCGATGTGGTCAATTCTTGGATCTCTCATTCAAACACCACTGGGTGAAACCCAAGTTCCGAAACAATCGCGCATAACAGAATTGATTTCACCGATGGTAGCCTCAGATTTCAGCGCGGAAATCGTTGGCTCCATGATGTTCTCACCCGTATTGCAGGCATCGCGAACAACTTTGAGGGCTGCTTTGACTGAATCCTCATCCCGAGATTTCCGAAGGTGAGAGAGATTCCCCAATTGTCCCTCGACAAGGCTGTCATCAAGTTTCTGGGAGGAGATTCCACGTTGAGTAGATTCAGTATGAGTGTTCACTCCGATAATAGATGTTTTTCCATTCTCTATTGCTCGTAGTTGATCCCATGCACTGTCGTGAATCAACCTCTGTTGATAACCGGAGATCACACACGCCAATGAGCCACCACGGTCTGAAATATCATTGATTAATTCGAGTGATTCGGAATATAATCGTGCAGTCAACTCTTCAACGAGATATGAGCCAGCGAGAGGGTCGACAGAGGAGGGTATAGCTGTTTCAGAAGCAAGTATTTGTTGCGTCCGTAGTGCTAACCTCGCAGAATCCTCAGTCGGTAATCCAATAGCCTCGTCGTAAGAATTAGTGTGCAGTGATTGCGTTCCCCCCAAGACCGCTGCGAGCGCTTGATAGGCCACTCTGACGGTGTTATTCTCGGGTTGTTGTGCAGTGAGAGTCACGCCAGCCGTTTGGGTGTGGAAGCGGAGTTTGGTTGAATTAGGGTTGGTGGGTTGAAAGTGTTCCGTTGCCAAATCGTGCCAAAGAGTACGAGCAGCTCTGAACTTCGCTATCTCCTCGAAGAAATCGTTATGACAGCCAAAGAAGAAAGACATTCTTGGTCCGAATTCATCAAACTTCATCCCTGATTCAATCGCCGAACGCGCGTATTGGAGAGCATTGGAAATCGTCAATCCGATTTCTTCGACAGCTGTACATCCTGCTTCTCTCATATGATAACCACTGACTGAAATCGTATTCCATCGTGGAGTATTGGATTTACACCAATTCATCAGGTCCGTTGTCAATCTCATCGATGCTTCAGGTGGAAAAATGTACAATCCTCTCGCGATGTATTCTTTCAAGATATCATTCTGTATTGTTCCTCTCAATTGAGACCTGGAGATTCCATTCTCATCAGCAACGGCGACATAGAGGGCAAGAAGCGTAGTCGCGGGCGCATTGATGGTCATCGAAGTCGAAACTTCACTCAAATCGATACCATCCAGCAACCTTCTCATGTCATGGATCGAATCTATCGGAACACCTACTCTGCCCACTTCGCCTTCTGATTTCGGGTGATCTGAGTCGAGCCCTAATTGTGTGGGCAGGTCGAATGCAACAGAGATGCCTGTTTGGCCCTGATCCAATAACATCCTGAACCTGCGATTGGTCGCATCTGCGCTGGAAAATCCAGCATATTGTCTCATCGTCCATAATTTGGATGAATACATTGACTCATGGATTCCTCGTGTATAGGGGGGGTCTCCCGGATTTTGGTGACCGCTTTCTGGATGTCCAGCTGCAATGGCGGATTCCTTCGTAGGTACTTGTGCCCTAACCGAATTCAAAGAGTCATAGCTGGTATCACGCTTCATCTGTTGGATATCTGAATCAATCCGGGCAATGAACCCTATGTTCACGACGGATGATGAGAAGGGTGAATGAAAACTACATTATCTGCGAATAGTATAGTCGTCTACGACGGCAATCAATTTGTCAGTCTGATCAGTTGAAAGAACCCCTTCTGATTCCTTCTGACGTATGTATTCACGGGCTGCTTCTGAGGTCTGACGTTCACCTTTAGCCCAGATGGATCCCAATATAGAAGATCTGAACTCCTCAGCCACATCTAGATTGATCAGAAGACTCCTGACTTCGTATTTGTATTCCATATGTCTCGAACGATCAAGTCGTCGTTCTCTAGTAGCTGGCTGGAAACTCGGTTTGATTCGCCGCCTTCTCGGTTTTCGAACAGGTGGTTTGGTCGCTGTGGATGCCGGGGCTGCCAATCTGGAATTTCGTGCTGCAACAGTGGTCGCCGCCGCTCTAACTTTGGAAGCCTGAATAATTTTTGTGGCTCTCTTACTGGTTTTCGGCGAGTTGTCTTTTTCATCCGTGGAGGGCCGTTCAACTTTGAGTGTTAAACCACGCTTTTTCCGGTGGGTTTCCCCTAATATCTGCTCTTCAAGTATCGTTTCTGATTCTTTTTCCCCTGATTCGGGAGAAATATCTGTGACCGATTCTGTAGAATCCAATGTTTGTACATCAGGGGGTAGAGGCTGTTTTTTTGACGAACCAACTACAGGTGGAGGAGTAGTACTCTGCTGTGGAGAGACTTTGGGAATAGGGGTAGTCAGGGGTTTGGATTTATCGGATTTAGGCGTTCGAGAGCCTGAACTCTTATCGAAGATATTCTTCGGTTCATTCTTTGGCCGCCGACGTCTCTGCACCGTATCTTCTTCCTCCTGATATGAGGGCCGCTTCTCCGTATGATAAGGCTTCGCAGCGAGTCGACTAGTTCCAATTGACGAGAGTATGATCTGTGCGGAGAGTCGAATTGACAGCACTTGCCTCTAGGGGAGTACTGAAACCAACATCGAGCATCCTCCGTCCCAGTTCAGCGATCATCGTCCCATTGTCAACACAGAATTGCTTCTCTGGCCAGACTGCTGATGCCCCGCGTTGTTCAGTCATCATCTGACTCATCTGACGAAGTCTGGTGTTACATGCCACTCCACCTCCGAGTAACAGTTCTGTTTTTCCAGTGTGCGCCAAGGCTCTTTCGGAAACCTCGACGGTGGCCGAAAATGCGTGTTCTTGGAGTGACCAGCATACTTCCTCGAGCCCGTGCCCCTCCTGTATTTTCTGTTGGGCTGCATTCAAAAGACCTGAGTATGCTAGATCCATTCCATGTACGCTGTATGGCAATGGAATGTCATCAACAGTACAATCTGGATTCAAATCGATCCAGTCACGGGCTAGAACCTCGATTTTCGGGCCTCCGGGAAAAGAAATTCCTTGACTCCTTGCGAATTTGTCAAGCATGTTCCCAATGCCTATATCCAACGTTTCTCCTATCACTCGATACCTGTCCCCAGCTCTCGCGATTATCTGAGTATTACCACCACTGACATAGAGCAGCACGGGGTCTATACATCCAGTCTCTTGTCGACCGATTTCGATATGCGCAACACAGTGATTCACTCCAATCAGCGGAACATTCCAGTCATGGGCTAGGGCTCTTGCGACAGTGGCACCAACTCTTAGACACGGTCCTAATCCCGGGCCCTGACTGAAAGCAACAGCCATTATATCGGAACTGGAGAGTGATTCTTCGACCATCATTTGACGAATCAGATCAGGTGCCGCCTTCGTATGATGATCGGCAGCTTCACGGGGGTGTATACCCCCTTCATGAGGACGGAAGAATGCTGAATATGACGGGCGAGTTCCGCCCTTATGGTCAACGAGTCCGAATGATAAGGTGTGGGCGGTACTCTCCACCCCCACTATGACTCTATTCATGGACCGACGATGGCAGATTACATATCAAGGGTCACGCTGATGGAATCTGTGCGACATGTCTTAGTCAATGCGGGGCCAATCGCCCATCTATCATCCGGGGATGTGAATGAACCACTTCGGGGGCATTCGATGACTGATCGTGAATTGCTCGTTCATGAAGCAGGTCAGGGATTGGTTCTGGAAGAAGGAATTGTGGCTTTAATCACCGATTCTGAATCGATTGAATCAGAATTCGGGGGCGATTCGTCCTCTAACCTGAATTTCATTGACCTCGGAGGAAATTCGGTACTTCCAGGATTCGTGGATTGTCACACTCATCTTCTTTGGGCTGGGGATCGATCCAATGAGATGCGTTTGAGACAATCCGGGATGAATTATCAAGAAATCGCAGAACGGGGGGGAGGTATCACCAAGACTGTTGAAAATACACGCTTAGCCACGTCCGACGACCTCATGAAAGAAGGGGCGAGGAGAGTACAAAGTGCACTTGAACATGGAACGACATCAATGGAATGCAAGAGTGGTTACGGCTTATCTTTGGAGTCCGAATTGTCTCTCCTTGAAGTGATCAGAGATTTACAAACCCAAGTTGATATCAAATTACACCCAACCTGGCTGGGTGCTCATGATTTTCCAAAGAACATTCCACGTAAATCATATTTCGAAGAGTTACTGACCGATCAATTACCAGCCATTCACGAACAGGGTATTGCGAAGTGGACCGACGTCTTCTGCGAACCTGGGTGGTATGACCTCGAACAGACGGAGGAATTGGTCAAAGCATCCGAGAAACTCGGGATTGCCTCCAGACTTCATGTTGATGAATTCAAAGATGGTGGCGGTCTAGCCCTCGCGAGTCAACTTCGAGCTGTGAGTGGTGATCATGTTGGTTATTCATCCGACGAAGCCAGACACGCTGCGGAACAGAATGGTACGATGCAAACCTTTCTGCCCGGAACGCCATACGTACTGGGCAAGGACCTGACACTACCTCTCCAGAGATGCGTTGAGGAGGCTTGGAGATTTTCCCTGGCGACAGATTTCAACCCAAATTGCAGATCTCTCTCGATTCCATTCGTAGGCAGCCTTGCAACACATCGAATGGGTCTAGACCCTCTAGCCGCATTAGTCGCCGTAACCCGTAATCCCGCAACCACATTGCACGATTCTCAGGATCGATCCATACCTGGGTCGTTAAGGGAGGGAGGTCCAGCAGATCTGATTGTCATAAATTCAACAGATGTTGATGGTTGGTGTCAGACTCCAGGTGATAATCCAGTAATCCAAACTTTCACCTCTAAGTCACTATTGTAATATTGTAATTATTATTATAATAGACTCTGTCGGCAATAGAAGAATTAATTTAGCATCTATTGATTTTCATCAAAGGATTACAAATTGCATTTGAAAGACCTTTTCAGCTAGAATAGAGCAAAATGGAAGAATCTCGTCCAATAATCACTACCCTTCTATCCGATAATGGTAGTTATCGGAATTCCCCGATCTTGTAAATTTGGGCGGATGGCTAGCAGTATAGCGTTTTAGGCACTAAATTGAAGAATAACTACAATTACCCCTGATTGGTGAGTCACAATTGCTTGAAATCATTTGACAATCTCCGGAAAACGATGGTGAGCCCTGAAACCGGCTTTTGCATGAAATGCAAATCGAATGTTTCAATCAACAATCCTAGGGTTATGACTATGAAAAATGGAAGACAACGAGTTGCTGGTGTTTGCAGCAATCCTGGATGTGATGGTCGAATTTCAAAGATCTTCGCTTGAAAACCCGTGGCAGTTGAAGAGAATCCTTCATTTGGGTGGAGTTTGTGGAACCGAATATTCTGGGCTCGTGGTCTAGGGGTTATGACGTCGCCTTGACATGGCGAAGATCGCAGGTTCAATTCCTGCCGAGCCCACCAGAATGAATGAATTATCAATTACCGAGATTCAATTCATAGTACAGACGAAGTTTGCCCGCTCCTTTCTGTTTGATTCGACTGACAGAAATCTTAGGAATTTCTCCAGTCTTGTTGACGTGAGTACCAGCACAGGGACAGATGTCGATGCCATCTATCTTCACAACTCTCAGTTTGTCAACGTCCTCCGGCAACCTTGAGAGAATCTTTGCGATGAAGGATCTATTTCTGACTCGGTCGTCCTGCATCAACTCGTGAGCAGTCCATTCTGCAGTAGTTATCGAAAGATTCGCTGTAATCGCATCATTGACGGCATTTTCTATGGAGTCTATTCGGAATGCAGTTTTATCATCAAATTTTAAATCGATTCGAGTTTCGTTTCGCCCGATTTGATTTCCCACAGTATCCGCACCCCATAACTCATCAGCGAATGCTGAAACAAGATGTTGAGCGGAATGCATTGTAGCCAAGTCATTCCTTCTTCCAACGTCAAAAGAGCATTGTATTGATTGGCCGATTTCAAAATCATCTATGATTTCGACCGGATGGTGAATTACTTCACGAGCAGTCACTTCCCCTATTTTTTTTGTAATCGTTCCACAACTCACCAAGCCCAAATCACCTGGTTGCCCTCCTCCTCGAGGGTAGAAATGCGACTCCTTGAAAACCAGCTTCTGATCAATAATGTCGACTATCACAGAATCGAAGGGTTGTGGGTTCGTACCAGGATGGTGCCGTAGGTGCAGTCGCTCTTGCAATGTATCAACTCAAAGTTGTGAAAGCCCACCAGCCAAGAGCATCGCAGCGACAATTTCAGTGTCGTTGGTCATCGAGCGATCGCATGTCAACGGTGCTACGAGGTCAGCCATGATATGCTGAATACTCATTACTCCCGAACCAGCATTCTCTTCAATTCTATGAAGGGCTTCACAAGCACATATCAATTCGTTTGCCAGTACTTTTGAAAGGTGGTCGCAACAAATCGACAAACGGTTAGTCGCCGTAGCCCCCATCGAGACATGATCCTCTTTTTCCATGCTGACTGGAACGTTTGATGTGGTTGTTGGATTAGCTAACAAATGAAGTTCTGCAAGCAGAGCAGCAGAGACATATTGGAGTATCATCAACCCACTCTCAAGGCCTTCTTCATTTGCTAAGAATGCGTTTTGACCACTCCAATGAGGTGAAAGTACCTGATTGATCCTCCTCTCGGAGATGGAAGCGAGTTCATGGCAGGTCACGGCAAGAGAATCTGCGGCCAGTGCTATGATCTGGCCATGAAAATTACCTCCACTGAGTACTTCGAATTCACCATCGTCCGCAACGAAAATCAACGGATTATCGGTGGCGGAATTAATTTCTATTTCTATCATTTTCTTTGTATTCAAAATCAATTCGATTACGGGGCCATGAACTTGAGGTCCACATCTGAAAGAGTAGGAATCCTGAACTCTGTCACAGTCCGCATGTGAGGCATTGATTTGAGATTCGTTCACCAATGAACGAACTCTTGCAGCTGAAATCTGTTGCCCTGAATGCGGTCTAGCACGATGGATTCTGACATCGAAAGCACGATGTGAACCCTTTATCGCCTCTAGAGAGCAACTCAAGGCCGAATCAGCTGCTACAATCAAATGGCTCAATGTATGTAGAGCACCGACCATGTAAGCACACATCTGACTGGTTCCATTGATTAGAGAAAGTCCCTCTTTAGCTTGCAATTGAACAGGTTCAGATTCTATCAATTTGAAGACGAAGTCGGCATCCTTAAGCTTCCAGATCCCATCGATTTCGACGAAGAACTGATTTTCCCCCATCAAGCCCAATGTCAGATGTGAAAGGGGAGCTAAATCGCCAGAGGCACCCAAAGAGCCGATTCGAGGTACTACCGGTGCGCATCTGGAATTAACCAAATCGACAAGTGTTTGTATCACCGAAAGGCGAATACCAGAATGTCCTACTGCAAGGCTATTCGCTCTGATGGTCATCATCATCAAGACATCTTCCGAAGCCATGTTTTCCCCTACTCCACATGCATGACTTCTAATCAGATTTGTTTGTAATCTCGCTAATTCAGACTCGTCGATTGTAATAGACGAAAGTGCACCGAAACCAGTATTTATTCCATATACCACATCGCCAGATGAAAGGATTGATTCAACCGCGCATCGGGACATGCGAACTCTTTCAGACGCTGCATCAGAAATCGAAACACTTGCCACGCCATCTCTGATAGCGATGAGTTGTTCTGTGGTCAGGGTTGCTCCATCCAGAGAGACAGACACATCAGACATGATTCATCCCACTCCCCCAAACCACTTCAATCATGATGATTCAGAATTCAATGACGATAACAAGTCAGAATCGACGAGGTGTGGTATCGTAACGATGAGATCGGAGTCAATATCCATACTACGTTTAATTGACTTAATCGCCCCTATATTTCGCCCCCAGGATCTTCTGGCAATGCCGTTATTGACATCCCAACTGATCATTGATCTAATTCTATCCAATGAAGATTCTGAACCATCTATGACCATACCGAAACCCCCATTCATGACTTCACCCCAACCGACTCCGCCCCCGTTGTGAAGACTTACCCATGTCGCTCCTCGAAAAGCGTCACCTACGAAATTCTGCACCGCCATATCCGCAGTGTACATCGAGCCATCTCGAATGTCGGCGGTTTCTCGATACGGACTGTCGGTTCCGGAGACATCGTGGTGGTCTCGACCAAGAATCATAGGCGCGGTGATCTTACCGTTGGCTATTGCTTCGTTGAATCCTTCAGCGATACTCTGTCTACCAATTGCATCTGCATAGAGAATTCTAGCCTGACTACCAACCACGAGATCATGCCGTTCTGCTTCTTCGATCCATTGGATGTTATCCAGAATCTGTCCTTGTATGTCGGGTTCAGCATTGTGTAATTGTTTACGAAGAACTGATGCAGCGATTGCATCACTCCGGACCAGATCCTCGTGGGAACCCGAAGAACATACCCACCTGAATGGCCCAAATCCATGATCGAAACATATTGGCCCCATTATGTCCTCAACATATGAAGGGTAACGGAATCGATCGGTGTTTTCGGGATCCATGATTTCCGCTCCAGCTTTACTAGACTCAAGGAGAAATGCATTGCCGTAATCCCAGAAATTCATGCCTTTCTTGACAAGATTGTTCACTGCTTTGACGTGTTTTCTGAGAGAACTCTGAACTTCACTCTTGAATCTTTTTGGGTCGGACTGGAGCAGATGCAAAGCTTGTGAATGCGTATAACCCACGGGAATGTAACCACCTAACAACGGATTATGGAGACTTGTCTGATCACTACCTAAATCGGGAATGACATCTGATTCGTCCAAAGCCACCAACAAATCAACGATGTTTCCGATATATCCTATCGAAACCGCTTCTTCCTTTGTTACCGCAGATTTAACGCGGTTGATGACTTCATCGATATCCTGATACAATTCTGACAACCAACCTTGTTCGTACCGTTTCTGTGCTGCTAGAGGGTTGGTTTCAGCAATGACTGCAACTGCTCCGACGATGACAGCAGCCTTGGCTTGCGCACCGGACATACCTCCCAATCCTGAAGTCACATAGAGAATACCTGACAAGTTATCTTCGTTAGATAAAGAGAGATACTTTCTTGCTGCATTCAACAATGTAATGGTGGTACCATGGACGACACCCTGGGGTCCGATGTACATGAAGGACCCAGCCGTCATCTGGCCATACTGAGACACGCCTAGAGCATTGAATTTCGCATAATCCTCCTGGGATGAGTGGTTTGGAATGACAATACCATTCGTGATTACGACCCTCGGAGATTGAGAATTAGAAGGAAACAGACCCAGAGGATGGCCAGAATATAAGACGAGTGTCTGTTGGTCATTCATTTGAGAAAGGTAGGACATGGTCAATAGGTATTGAGCCCAATTCTGGAAGACGGATCCATTACCGCCATATGTTATCAGTTCATGCGGGAATTGGGCGATGTCCGGATCAAGATTATTTTGAATCATCAACATGATTCCCGCCGCCTGTGGAGATTTGGCAGGATATGCTGCAACAGGCCTGGCATACATCGCATATTCTGGACGAAATCGACGCATCGTGATATGACCCTCAGAGCGTAATTCTTTCATGAATTCCGGACCTAGAATTGGGTGCCAATCTGATTTGAAATATCTGAGAGCGTTCTCTACCGCCAGTATTTCTTCCTGGGTATTCAGAACATGCGGGCGTTTAGGAGCGTGATCGACGTTTGGATCCTTGTGACTCAGAGCTGGTAATTCAGAAGGGATGCCCATCACAATCTGTTCTGAGAAAGTTGCGTTGTCGATTATATCACATCCTATTGGAAACTACACTCGCGAGTCGGTCTGCAAGTCCGTCAGCATCTGCCAATATGTTCTGTGTATCAATCTGGAATTGAGTAGCTCGATTCCCTATGCTCCCTAGGTTGATTTGTACGTTCAGTGCCCCAATTCTGATAGCCGAATGAGCCATGATGGAGGCTGCCCCGAGGTCGGTGATTGCATTCGAGTTGCAAGTATCTGCAAGAGGTGGTAATAGACGCATGAAATCCAATGCCTGTGATATGATTCTGAACGGTGATTCGGTAGCTCCCAAATTAGTTAGATGAATTGATTGTCTTCTGAATTCAATCTCAGATGATGTGCTCTTCGGTAATCGGTAAGATTCCATTACTTTGTCAAATGCTACACAATCCAACCTTGCTAATTCCAATGTTAATTCGAGTTGGCCGTCGGTCTTCTCGAGTAAGGTATTAGCTGCTTGATGGCCCGTAAGCCATTTCTCCTTCCCTTCTGTCAACCGTGCAACCATTCGAGCTAGAGAGATAGCATGAGCTAATGATAATGCAGCCACTGCTCCTCCACCAGGAGTAGGAGTCGATGATGATATTTCCTGCAATGTCTTCAGATACCCATCATTCATGTGTTCACCCAAGTTTCCGCTCAATAGCCCATTCGATTATACGATCCTCTGGGTTGAATTCATCCAAGGTATCCAGCCCAAGACCCATAATAGCGGCCTGAACCAGGTCGTCGTCGTCAGCGTCTTCATCGTCCGTGTACCAAGCCCCTGAATCTAGAATCGCCTGAAGAGGTACTAAGCCGACTAATTCACTGCCTTTCACAGATACCCCATGATCACCACATATTGACTCTATCAACTCAAATGCGTGATGCATCGGTGTCATACGGTAATCCTGTAGATTCATCGATACCTGACAAATTCCATGATTAGGTAATGGAACTCCCATTCCTTGTACTGAGGATAACATACCATTGAAACGTAGTTTCTCCCCTCTTGAATTCTTTATTACTCGTCCACTGGTTCGTATTATCGATCCTGCGGCTTTGGCTGCAACTGGTACAGGTTCATCCACATTCACATTGTAAGCAATCAATACTGGCCGAACGCCAATAGATAATGCCCCGAACCGTTCTTCGGATTCTCCCCAGACCCCAGACCACGAATCTGGCATTCTCGTGGATTCATCATTCCATTCGCCCCCTGTCAATCTTGATTTCAGACCCTCATACTGTCCCTTACGGAGATTAGAAAGAGATGCTCGACCTTGGTTACTGGCAATCAAACCATATTTGTAGATTGGAATAGAGCCTTTGAAATGATCCGATACGATATTTGAAGCCAAGACACAATCTGCTTCGGTTCCAGAACTGATAGGCACGAAGGGGCAAACGTCTACTGCGCCCATTCGTGGGTGATTACCTGTATGTTGGCGCATATCGATATTCAGTGCCGTTGATTCAATCAATATGATAGCTGCTTTTGCCACAGCAAGGTATTCGCCGGCGATTGTGATGACCGTCCGATTGTAGTCCGGATCAGGTTCTGCGCCAAGAACTGCAACACCTTCTAGTTCGGAAATCGAGGATACTATGGTATCGACGATGGATAGATCCTGACCCTCACTGATATTGGGAACACATTCAATCCAGCGCGGAGCCATCAGCGTTCGCCACAATCGGATTGCTGATGAGCATTATGTTCATCCATACAGTGCTTCGGGGACACCATAGAGTGGATCCATCCTATTCTTGACTATTCTGGAATGGCCAGCACTGAGATGTTTCAATTCTACTTTGTTGGCGCCGGCTTCAATGGCCGCCATCCCTGATTCTATAATTAGAGCCTTCAATTCGGCGCCAGTGAACCCTTCAGTCTTTCGAGCGAAATCGTCTAAATTAATTTTTGAATCAAGTGGTACATCTTTAGTCAAAATAGCCAAAATGTGGGTACGTCCGGCAAAATCAGGTAGACCCACGTCGATGACACGATCGAATCTTCCTGGTCTCAGTAGAGCTCTATCCAGCAGTTCCGGCCGATTTGTCGCCGCTATGATTTTGACATTCTCTAGAGAATTGAAGCCATCCATTTCGGCCAGCAATTGCATAAGAGTGCGTTGAACCTCTCTATCACCTGATGTCGAGGAGTCAAGTCGCTTGGATCCGATGGCATCTATTTCATCGATGAAAATTATTGCAGGCGCCCTCTGACGGGCGAGATCGAACAATTCCCTTACCAATCGACCGCCTTCTCCAATGTATTTCTGTGCTAATTCTGATCCTACCATTCCAAGAAATGTGGCTGACGTAGAGTTGGCGACGGCTTTCGCCAACATGGTTTTTCCAGTACCTGGCGGGCCAGTCAGAAGAACTCCTTTAGGGGGTTCAATACCCATTTTTTTGAATGCCTCAGGATTTAGAAGTGGTAGTTCAACAGATTGTATCAGATCCTTGATCTGCTGATCAACCCCTCCGATGTCCGCGTAAGTTACAATGGGTTTTTCGATTACTTCTGATGCAACAACAAGAGGATCCCAAGAATCAACAAGAACATCGATGATGGATAGGGTGTCTTGGTTCAATGAGACTCGGGCACCGGCTACCAGAAGCTCTGGATCTATCCTCTTGTTGACTGAAACCAAGAATACTGTACCATTCGAACTCCTTACTATGACCTCATCTCCAGATACATCCTGAATATTGCCGACAACCAACGGTGGTGTTTTCAAATTACGGATTTCTTCATCAAGACGATTTGCTTTCTTCTTCAATTGATTGCATTCATTCTCCAGAAACAGTTTTTCAGTCAGCAATTGTTGAGCAGTATTATTCAATTCGTTAAATTGTGATTGTAAAGAGTCCAATGAAACCAATGTCGTCGACTTTTTCCCTACCCTACCTTGGTCAGCTGGGCCTTCGGCTTGCGAATCACTCATACAGATTCGCCATAACTCCGATTGATTTCACACTTGTGGCCCGAAGACATGATGGCAAGGGATGTGTTCGGAGATATGATGGGCACTTGTGAGTTGTGTGGCACCGACAATGTGGGTGTGAATCGTGCTAAAGCATCAGGTGCAGTTGTTGAGGTTTGCAGGAGATGTATAGATCGGTTAGGATTGACAAACTTGACTCCAATCAAATCCACTGATTCAAGAAAAATTTCTACTTCAAACAATCCAAAAACGAATCTTCCAGGTCGCGATATCATGGCTAAGAATGAGAAGGAGCTCGCTCTTGATTTCCATCAGAGAATCCGTTCAGCTCGCGAGAAACGTGACTGGGACCAGCGTGAATTTGCTCGTAGGATGAATGAACGACTGAATAGCGTGCAACGTGTTGAGAATGGCAATCGACCATCGGACGCCTTACTCAAAAAAATCGAGAAGGTTTTGAGCATCGAATTATTCATCGATGTACAGGTCAATGAAACACGTCAAGTGACTGGCACTGGATTCAGAACCATGACAATAGGCGATCTTTACGACGATCTGTTGTCTCGGAGGGACTGAATTGGAAGAGATTCCTCTTCACGTCATTCACCTCAGTCAGGATGATCCACAGAAGTGTACCTCCAGAAAAATGGCACGGTATGGTTTAACTGAACTACATCACGATATTCGTCATACGCCTAGGAGGGGTATTCTACTGAATCCACTCAGTGGTAGAATTCTAGGTCCTGATGATGCCGATGAATTCTCAAGGGGTGGATGTTTGGTAGGTCTCGATTGTTCATGGAAACAGTTGGAGGATTCGGTGAAATTTCTTAAAAACAAAACGAGATTGAAAGGGAGAACACTACCGATTGTGCTCGCCGCTAATCCAATATCTTGGGGAAAACCAGGAAGATTATCAAACGTCGAGGCTTTCGCCACCTCATTATTCGTTTTAGGACATTTCAATCAAGCCCGAAAAGTACTACGTCCATTCAAATTCGGGGAACAATTCTTCACATTGAACAAGGAGCCTCTGGAAGCATATTCCGGTGCAGAAACCAACCAGCAACTCGCTGATTTACAATGGGAATTCTTCGACAAGCCAGAGGACTCAACGAACGATTGATCCCGGTGGTAGATCACCGTCAGGTGTCAACAATCTGACATTTCCTTCCGAATCCTCGGCTGCCAACATCATCCCTTCTGATACAACGCCTCGAAGTTTCCGAGGTTTGAGATTCGCTACAAAAATGATTGACATCCCAATCAATTCTTCGATATCATAGAATTTCTTCAATCCCGCGCACACTGTTCTTTTAGAATTCGGTCCGTCTTCTATCTGAACTACATACAGCGTATCAGCATCGGGATGATTCTCTACAGACAGAATTCGACCGGTTTTCATCTCCACCTTCAGAAAATCTTCGAAGTCGATATACTTCCCTCCGCCTGAAGCGTCAGGTATTCCCTTGTTATTGCCTTCGGTGTTTGATTCAGCAATGGATTTCTCATTCACCAATATTTCTTCAAGATCCAGACGGGAGAATAAAGGAGACGGGAGTGAGGGATTCCATTCAAGTGTTGAATCGAAAGAATTAGCTGAATCCCAAAGAGTCTCGTCTATTCGACCTCGTTCTCCGAGCATCTGCCAGAGCCGTTTCGCTTGAAATGGCATGAATGGCTGGGTCAGAATCGCTAGAGTCCGACACGCTCTCCAGCAAGCCGCGAGGGCACTCAATGAAGCGTCCCGCTCCTCGGATTCGGGCTTATCGAGATACTTCCAAGGTTCTGCTTTCTGTAGAAACGAATTACCGCTCTGAGCTACATTCATCACACTCCGCAGAGACTCCTTGAATCTCTGTCTCTCCATCGAATCCATTGCGGCTTGGATATTTGCATCTATGGATGAGAAGAAATCTGAGTGTTGATTTGGTTCATCAAAATGTTTGAGTGGATTGGATCCCCCATTTTCCAAACGATGAGTAAGGGTCATCACCCGATGGACGAAATTTCCATAGGTTCCGATGAGTTCGTTGTTGACTTTTTCGACGAAATCTCGCCATCGAAAATCCGTGTCATGGCCCTCGGGCATATTGATGGTGAGATAATATCGAAGTGAATCGGGATCATGATTTTTAAGAAATGCTGGCAACCAGATTCCATGCTTGCGACTTTTACTGAATTGACCTCCTTGAAGCATCAAGAATTCATTTGCTGCAACATTGTCCTCGAGGTGTAATTGGTCGCGACCACTTGAATTCAGTCCCATCAAAATCGCCGGCCATATAATGGTATGAAACGGGATATTGTCCTTACCCATGAAGTAAATATGCTTCAAGGAAGATCCGCTCGAGTCGATCCACCAGTTCTTCCATGCATCATCAGCCATAGAATGACCAGCTTGAGACGCGAACCGTTCAGACCAGATTCTGGCACATGTGTAGTATCCCTGCACCGCTTCGAACCAAACATAGATTCTCTTCGAATCCCAATCGTCCCCGGTATCTGGTAACTTGATTCCCCATTCCATATCCCTAGTGACAGCTCTAGGACGTAAACCCATATCCAGCCAATTTTTTGTCATTGCCCGGACATTAGGTTTCCAGATCTTTCTCCGTGAATCTGCATGAATTGACAGATCATCTTGAAACATATCCAAACGATAAAAATAGTGTTCTGAATCTCGGACTTCGATATTGGAATCTGACTCTATTTTCGATCGAGGCGACAATAGCTCATTAGCCTCATACGTCCCTCCACACTCATCGCATTGATCACCCCTAGCACCATCTTCACCGCATAAGGGACAAATTCCAACAACATACCTATCGGGAAGGAATTTGACAGACCCATCATCCCCAACCGCGCAGTATTGTTGCATCATCTTCTTTTCCAGAAGTCCTGATTCAAGTAATTGAATGAATAACTCTCTAACTAATTCCTTGTGCCTCGGATCAGTAGTCCGATTGTAGAGTGCGCCTCCAAATTCAACCCCTCTCGAATCTAAATTGTTGTGCCAGGAACAACCAAGATTCTTTAATGACTGGATATTGCTTTCATGGAACTCATCAACAATCGTTTGAGGATGAACACCCAATTCTTCAGCCGTCACGGTGATTGGGGTGCCGTGTTCATCCGAGCCACTACACATCAAAACTGCTCGACCACGGGCCCTTTCGTACTTGTATTGAATATCCGCGGGAAGACAATTTCCCGCAACATGACCTAGATGCAAAGGGCCATTGACATAAGGCCAAGCCATGAAAATCGTCACGTATTCCATGCTCACACCTAGAATCGGCCCTTCTCCAACAAGGAATCTGTGAGACAGCCACGTATTTATGTCTGCGTCGCTTCCAGACACTCCGGAGCACGAATAATCGTGAAATTGCCCAGTGCCTTATTCTCAGTGAAGAGAACTGTGGATTCAGAGGTGAATCGTTCTTGAATCCATGGATGCCAATCATTGCATACGCTACTCTGGCCCTAGTAGTGTCGTTCCTCTGCAGTATTCTTGAAGCCGTTCTCCTCTCAACGAGTAGAAGCCATATTGTTGCATTAGCAGACAAACATCCTGAGATCAGCGCTTCGTGGGTTGGATACAAGAACGACCCTGAACGACCCCTTACTGCCATCCTGACCTTGAACACCGTAGCCCACACTGTCGGCGCATTAGGTGTAGGTACTCAGGTCGAATCACTGAATCCTGGCCAATATGGCGTTGCCATCGCTTCGGCTATTCTGACTCTTGGAATCCTTCTTCTTTCGGAAATTCTTCCAAAGACTCTCGGCACATTGTATTGGAGGAATATGACTATTTCTTCTTGCCGAATCTTGAGGATTATGATTGTTCTTATGATGCCCATCGTGAAACCGATAGAATGGATCCGCTCATTTCTTCCTGCAGGCCAGAACGATACCGTTACGCGTGATGAATTGGTCGTACTGGCAGATATCGCAGAAGAGTCCGACATGATTGAAGAAGACGAGGAAACCGTCATCAAGAATCTCCTGAGATTGAGAGATATCGAAATTCAATCGATAATGACTCCCAGAGTGGTTGTAACCAGTGTAGGCGCAGAGGAAACTGTCGCTGATGTAATGGAACGACTCCCGATAATGGTTCACGGACGGATGCCTATGTATGAGCGGGATATCGATAAAATCAGTGGCTTGGTGCTGAGAAATGAAATCCTCACTCGGGCTGCGGCAGATGATTTCGACACAACGATGTCTGATATCAGTAGAAATGTGCATTATTGTCGACACGATGATTCTGTGGATAACGCCCTAGATATTCTGTTGGAAAATAAAATACAGTTGATTGTGGTCAAAGATCAATTCGGTGGCACCGTGGGTCTGGTTACGATGGAAGACGTGATCGAGACTTTACTCGGAGTCGAAATCGTCGATGAATCAGACCAAGAGGCCATCGAAGAAGGCATGTTGCATGAGGACATGAGAGAACTGGCTAAGATTCGCTACGCAGATGATGAATCAGAGTGAGTCTTAGTCATTCGTTTCCTGATCCGCCAACCATCCTTTTGACTCGGTGAAATCACCGATGGCTTCCAAGCGCTTCAACCAGCCCTTGGCTTCTGTCGATTTCACTGTTCGAACCAACCAAACTCCTCCAAACACAGAATCCCACAATCCTTGACCGGATTCTTTTCGGAGTTTGTACATCGTGTAATCAAGAAGAGGCGGAATCAACAGGATGAGCCCCCCCGCGGAGAGTATCTGCCCACTGGTACTTGTGGGAAAACCACCAGAGGTCAATGTCAGCAGAGTCATCAAACCTAGAATGACGAAAACTGTCGTCAACCCTTTCAAGCTCATATAAACCCAGATTGGGGCTTGACCACGACTGTTGACATACCGTGTTCGACTGATCCAGTTGCCCACTGATCTGTTGCCTGCATATCTAGGCATGAAATACAGATTGAAGATGATTAAAGCCAAACCTAGCATAACGAATGGTGTTGGATTGAAATTAGATCCCCAGGCGGTTATTACCAGCATAGGTACAGACCAGCCATAACTGACTGAAAAATCACACACACGACGAGTAATTCTCTGTCCCGTTGTTGCCACTTCGAATCCATCAGGTAATGTTCTCCGTTCTCTCGGAGCCTTTGCCTTTTTTGTTTTGGTCCGCCTGGACTTCTTCGCTTTCTTCGGAGTCGTCTTGGGTTCTGAGATGGGTTCAGGTTCTGAGATGGGTTTCGGCGTCTTCAAGACGACCGTCTTCGGTTCCTCTTCAGTCTGGATGTTGCTGGCTTTTTCTAGAAGACCCATTCAATCACGCTCCGTAAATCTGTCCCATTCGTTGAAAGAGTTTAAAATCGGGGGATTCGAGGAACTCATTGATTTTTTCTTCAGGCAATTCCCCCAGAACTTTATTGATCATATGGAAGAATACACTCTGCGTTTCTTCGTCAGCTGCATTCGGATCTGAACCGACATTCTGAAACAATTGAAAGTCATCAGATTCGACGAAGTTATTGATGAAGACATCTGGCATGCCGCCTAACAATTCGTTGACCGCATTGAAGAATTCAACAAACTCTCCAGAGTCATCGTCAAACTCTTCCCCCCGCTCACTATCCTCTTGAGATTCTGACGCTGATTCGGAATCCTCCTCATTTTCTTCTTCATATTCTTCGGATGGTGGAGATATCAACTCGACAACTGGCTTGATATCCCTCATGTCCTGCTGTTGCTTCTTCCTGAGGACAATTATCTCTCGATCGAGTTCAGATCCAAATCTGTCCGAGAATCGATCGAGCAATGTACCTACTTCACCAATCGCGATACGGTCGATATGGCCGTACATCCTGTCTCGGTTATCCGAATCCAATCGTGGATTTTCCTTCTTTCTTCGATTCCAGGAACTAAGGAAATCCATAGATGAATCATCACCCGAAAGATCGGTGGAAACGATTGCTTCTCCCTCTTCCATTTTGATTCCATGAGGAAGTGGGGGAGATGGCAAAGGGGGAATATCTGGAGCATCCAGAGAGATTCCAGGTGGAAGAGGGGGCAGAGGCATGTTCAGGCCAACGGGCAAGGGTGGTGTTGGGAAGTCTTCCAACGCCTCATCGTCTTCATCCGTCATTGGCATACGTCCCTTTAGGAGCCTTCCAATCACCTACACTATTCAACATTCTGTGGAAGAGAGTGAATAAGACGTCACTCATTCACTGATTATTGATGCCCAACCCTTCAAACAAAGGAAAGTCGCCATCGAATCGTTCACTGTGAACACGTCCCCCGTGCTGCCATTGACTTCAACTGAGCCGATTCTTGCGGTCACATCATCACGCAGTAACGAGATTCGTGCATCGATACCACCTCCGAGGGCTATTGCTTCACTCAATGGATCAAATGGATTCGAACCGTCAGGATCCAGTCTTTCAAACGGAATCTCAGTCACGCGGAGACCACATTTTCCATGGAGACTGCCAATCCATCGAATGACCCTCTTGATATCGACTGTCACGTTCTCGTCGGTCTCCCCCGCAGTTCCAAGGACCACAGACTCGTCTCCTTTCACCAATTCCCAGAAGAGAGGGGTGTCTTTGCCGAAAACCTGTAGTTTATGGTCACCTTGGATTCTTTCGATTCTTTCTTCATTACCAGCCATTTCAGCAAGAGATTGTATTCGTTTCTTACCAACCGACTTCGACTTTTTCCGTTTACCTGCTGATTTGTGATTGAGTATGTCATGAAATTCGTTGAGTAGAAGATTTGAATCTTTGGTTTTAGAATTAATCCTATTCAATTTATTCAAAACACTCTCTGTTCCGACTTCAATCCGATTCTGCCAACCACTCGATTTTGCAGACAATACAGCGCTGATGTCCAAACCTTCGCCCCTGATGTAGGAAACTATCTCTCGGCGAGCATTGGAATCCAATGTCATCAGTTCAGAATCCCGAATATGTATGTGAAATCCTCTGTGTCCAGAAAAACTGAATTGAGCATTGGCAGCATCCATTCCGAATTCTGGTTCGAGGAAACCTGACCATAGTGCCCAAGCCTGTTCCTGGATCTTCTCAATCATAGCAGGAAAATCCGTGTCTGTCACCCCAGGGAGGTGATCACCATCCAAATCGAAGATCAAATCCGCACCTTTCCATCCCTTGTCATTCATCACTCGTTCGCTGGGACTGTCATAGTAAGCAGTGCTGTGAAAACAGGAATGTGGTCCTCGTTGTTGTAAATATGCAAGTAATTCGTCAACAGTTGAGAATCCCCTGTGACGATCGACCGCTCGATCACCCCAAGGCATGAACATCCATTCCCGGTTTCTCAATCGTGGCGGTGTCCATAAATCGCTTCGACTCCTGGATTGATAATACTGAGCGAATCGGAGAGCGAATCGGCTCCAACCTTCAGCCATAGTATGTCTGAAGTGTGGGCGGCAAATGAACTGAATGCTCGTCCGACCACAATCATATCTTCAATCGAGGTCGAGGGCTCCTACTTCCTTACCATCTGTTGCTGAAGAAGCACCAGTCTTCTCGATGTAAGCTTCGAAGCAAACATAATCGCCATCGAGAACGATGGCTTCAGCGAAAGTCATGGCTTTCCCAGTCACGGCGCAGACGGGACCTAGTTGTCCGGATGCAGTAGAGAGTTTCGTGGGGTCGGGCATGTTACTGTGTGGTCAAGTCCGATTCTTGACTCTTACGGATAATCAGAGTGGAGAATCAAAGTCATTTATTACCCGAATGAAGTCGCCAAGCACATGAACGCAGAAGCTAGTATCATCAGAGTCGGACACTCTCCAGATCCAGATGACGCTTTCATGTTCCATGCTCTGACAAGAGGCGTCATAGATACTCCGGGCAGAACCTATGAGCATGTGTTACTAGATATTCAGACACTCAACGACCATGCGCTGGCTGGGACTTATGAGATATCTGCGGTGAGTATTCACTCTTATCCACAGATTTCAGACAGATATGCCCTGATGAACTGTGGAGCATCGATGGGTGAGGGCTATGGCCCGATGTTGATTGGGAATCGAGAGTTATCTCTCTCGGAAGTCGACGATTTGACCATAGCCATCCCTGGAATGGGAACCTCAGCATATCTGGCACTACGACTAGCACTTGGTGATGTAAACGTACAGGTCATTCCATTCGATGAAATATTGCCTCGTGTGAAATCAGGGGAATTTGAATTAGGATTGATAATTCATGAAGGACAATTGACTTGGCGGGATGAAGGCGTTTTCCTGATTCTTGATCTCGGGGTCTGGTGGAGGGATGAGACAGGATTGCCACTTCCACTCGGTGGGAATGTCATTCGCAGAGACTTAGGGTCAAAAATGTGTCAAGATTTGACTGAAGATGTGAAGAACAGCATCATTCATGCCCTGGACAATCCCACTGAGGCTTTGGAATTCGCTAAACTATGGGGTAGAGGCATCGATGATGAAACCAATCGATCCTTTGTGAAGATGTATGTCAATGAGAGAACGATTGATTTCGGTGATGATGGAAGAGCTGCTGTACGACTTTTCCTTAGTGAGGGAAAGAAGATTGGTATGGTTGACGCAAATTTTGATATCGAGGGAATAGAATTCATCGGATGTGATGAATGATGGACGCGGCGATACCCGAACGATTAGAGTATGATTCGGTCGATTCCGCTCCAGCCAGCGCCATCGAGGACGATCTTCGCCTGCGGTCGATCATCTGTGATGAGAATGAGAAGATGTTTCAGAGAATGCGAGCTCTCTTCGCCCTTCGCAACATCGGTTGCAGCGATTCAGTTGAAGCGCTTTCTGCTCCCTGTTCTTCCCCTTCTGCACTGTTGAAGCATGAAATCGCCTATGTCATGGGACAAATGCAGAACCCTCTCGCCATCCCTTCTCTCATCAATCGATTACAGGACACTACGGAAGATGTGATGGTCAGACATGAGGCTGCCGAAGCCTTGGGCGCGATTGGTGACCGAAGAGCACTGTCAATCCTTGAACAATACAAAGATGATTCCGAGATTGTTGTAGCCGAATCGTGTGAAGTGGCTCTCGATTTGCTTGAATGGGTCTCCAGCAAACGATTCGATTATACCGTCTGAAGGCTCAGGAAGGAGAAAACCAAACAGGATCCTCAGTCATACCACAGACTTCTGAGAGGAAGCGTAACAATCCTTCCTTGGCGTTCGCATCCATAAGATTCCTGACCTCGTTTCGAAAATATCTGGCGATTCTCGCTTCTTCAGTCCCGACTTGTTTCGCGGATTTCGATATCACTTCCGTTCGAAATATCTCATCATTCTCGAAACGATGATATTGTCTTATTAAATCTCCATGTGCAGCTAGAAGATCCTGCTTCGGTGCATCTCTTCTACAAGCAAACACACCGAATACCATTGGTAACCCAGTGACACGCTTCCACTCCCGACCAAGATCGAGCCTAATCATATCTGGATGAGATTCAGCTGCTACGAGTGCTCTGTCACCAATCAACAGCGCTCCGTCACAATGTTGTAACATCGAATCGAGGTCAGGACCGGTTTCGATGCATTTCGGATCAAGACCTCGATTGTTCAACAACCATCGAAGGAGGACCTTCGAAGTGGAAGAATCCGAAGGCAGAGCTATGTCCCTCATCATTTCGAGATTGCGACTTCCGAAGAGGATTACGGAGCCAACGGCACCGAGGCCAACTATTCCAAGGTCAGGAAGCAACATCAATTCTGATTGGTGTTTGGCATAATCGGCTGTTGGTATAGGGGCTGTCAGACAATCCTGACGCAGGACATGACCCGTCAACCATGCTGGGGGAGCTGCCAAAACGCGCCACGGTTCTCCCAAATTGTGAAAGAGGGGGTCACAATTCGTGAATGCCACGCGACCGATGACTTGACTCCAACTCATTTTTCCACCATGGATCAGACAGCGATGGGTAATGAGATATCGTCATTCTGGATTGTCGGGGGGATCAGTGCGAATTCGGAATAAATAGAATTCCTCTTCACAGGAATCGAGTTGGATTGATAGATGAGTCCCGCAAGATCCTCAGCATTGAAGTCGAGTGGGGTGGTGCTGCCTGCTTCGTGCATGATCTCCTCGTTTCCAACCGTACCATCGATATCATCTGCACCGCATTGTAATGCAAGACAACCGACATCATCCCCAATATTCATTCTGTATGCCTTGATATGAGGTATGTTATCCAACATCAGACGCGAGATGGCGATGACACGGAGAATCTCATTCACCGATGCCAATTGAGCATCGGGTAATCGAGAGAATTCAGGTAGATACGGATAAGGCACGAAACATTGAAATCCACCTGAGATATCTTGTTGATTCCTCAATTTCATCATATGTTGAATTCGATGTGCTGTGGTTTCGACGGTACCGAAGAGCATGGTACAATTTGTTGGCAAACCGAGCTCATGGGCAGCCTGATGGATGGTGAGATATTCTTGAGACGATTCCTTTCCATGGCAGATTCTATCTCTGACTGAATCAACCAGAACCTCTGCACCCCCGCCAGGCAAAGAGCCCAAACCCGCTGCAATCAGTAGTCTTAATGATTCATGGATACTGAGATTAGATCGTTTTGCAATATGTTTGAGTTCGACTGCGGTGAGGGATTTTATGTGAATAAGGGGGAAGCGAGACTTGGTTTCACGGTACAATTCTTCATAATGTTCGATAGTCCAAGAGGGATGGAGACCCCCAACAGAATGAACCTCATTGATGAATTCAGAGTATGGTTCTATTCTGTGGATGTATTCCTCCACACTCAATTCATATGCGTCTGAGTGTCGAGGACCCTTCCGAAAGGCACAGAACCGACAAGCGAGTACGCAGATATTGGTGGTATTCACATGAAGATTGTCGTTGAAGTAGACATTCGGACCGAATCTGGCTTGTTTGACCATGTTCGCGAGAGCGGTCAGAGCGAACAATGAATCATGACTGAACATTCTATTACCAATTTCTTCATCAATCCGGCCTTGTTCAATCAACATCCGAAGAGCAGTTGAAAGAGTCGAATCTGTGGAAATATGTGCGGGCACATCCATCGCTGCAAGATTGGAACGCCAGTTTGATGAGCCTTGCAATGGTATTGCATCTTCAGTCAACACTCAACCACCAGATGCATTGCAAGCAGGGTGTGATAGTCAATCTATCTCAACAACCTCGCATGTGGCGGCATCCGGAAATCATCAATAGCCAGACTCTCTGGCCGAAGACGTGAGTGAATCTGAGGTTTCGACCAAGTTGGATTTGACAACGCTCGAGGCAAGGGCAAAGCAATGCCGAAGATTGATTGTTGAAATGGTACACAAAGCTGGTGCGGGCCATCCTGGTGGGTCGCTGTCAGCAATTGACCTGATTGTCGGATTATATGGAACCCAGATGAGGATACGGATTGACGAACCGAATTGGCCGGATCGTGATCGTTTCATCATGAGTAAAGGTCACGCCAGTCCAGCTGTCTATTCAATTCTACATGAACTTGGATTCCTGACCAAACCCGACCTCGATGGATTTCGTACGTTAGGCTCTGTCTGTCAAGGACATGTGGACATGAAATGGACTGACGGAGTCGATTTTTCCGCAGGTAGTCTGGGTATGGGACTCTCATTCGGATTGGGTTGCTCTTTAGCGGCTTCGATGGACGGTTCGGACCGGAATACCTGGGTCATGATCGGTGATGGAGAAACTCAAGAAGGTCAGGTTTGGGAGGCACTGATGGCTGCCAGTTATCACCAGGTAGGGAATCTCAAATTGATTGTCGACCGCAATAGAATCCAGAACGACGATTTCGTAGGTATTCAAATGGAAATCGGAGACGTTGCATCGAAGATCAATTCATTCGGATGGGCAGTCAGAGAGATCAATGGTCACGACATGCAAGCGATAGTGGATGCATTGGCTTGGGCTGAATCACACGATAGTGGACCGGCAGCGATCGTCGCACACACAGTCAAAGGCAAGGGTGTATCATTCATGGAGGATAATCCCTCATTTCATGGTAAGGCTCCGAATGATGACGAATTGGCCAGAGCATTGGAGGAATTATCTTGAGCGCACCCTCGACTGGCGGAGCCAGCCGTGATGGTTACGGCACGGGTTTACTTCGGATTGCCCACGACCCTCGTGTTGTGGTTCTCGAAGCCGACCTCGGCAAGTCAACCAAATCCTGTCATTTCCGTGATCAATATCCCGAACGGACAATTTCTCTGGGCATCGCTGAACAAAACATGATGCTCGTCGCGGCTGGTTTGGCTTCGTGTGGCAAGATCCCCTTCGCCAGTACTTTTGCTATCTTCACAGAACGGGCTTTCGAACAAATCCGAAATGGAATCGCACGTCCTGAATTGAATGTGCATATCTGTGGCAGTCATGGGGGAATTCACACCGGAACTGATGGTAGCAGTGCACAATCAATAGAAGATTTAGCACTCTACAGAACAATTCCTGGTATGACTGTCTTACATCCATGTGATGATTTATCAACGGCGGAATTAACTGTTCAACTTCTTGAACACAACCAACCATCATACACACGAACAGCTCGAAACAAGACCCCAAGGCTGTATGATGAAGAATCCTCTCGCTCTCTCAGGATCGGAAAAGGCAGCATTCTTCGAGATGGCGACGACGTCGCCATCATCGCCTGTGGAGTGATGGTGTACAAGGCGATGAAGGTCGCTGATATACTGCAGGCCGATGGAATATCCACCACAGTAATCGATATGCATACCATCAAACCACTCGACACTGAACTGGTATCCGATTTGGCCCAACGCTGCAACGGCATTGTCACAGTCGAGGATCACTCCGTGATCGGTGGTTTGGGTTCTGCTGTTGCCAGCCATCTGTCCACCACGAATCCAACGAGAATCAAGATGCTAGGTGTCAACGATAGATTTGGTGAGAGTGGGGGTAGCGAAGAATTGCTTAAACTCATGAGCTTGGACATCTCTGACATAGAAGCGGCCTGTCGTGAGCTTCTTTGAACGCTGACATGTACTGTTTTCACCTACAGAACAGCGTTTCATTCATTTAGCCGAGTCATTGGGGGCAAATCAGATGTCGAACGTTGAGAAGGTCAAACAACTCCTCGATGGGACTCTGGACCCCGCTGAATTGGAGTTGGATGCAGATCTGTATACCATGGCGGAGCGGATCTATGGAAGAGAGGCTCTCGAGGAGATGGGTGTATCCGCACCAGAACGTGGCCCGGATATCATCATCGAGCCGAACGGCGATTCAAGTCACGATGTTCAGATTCCCTCTCCGATGCCTCTTCCAGCGGTGAATGGAAGTAAGAAAAGTGGTAGAGATTGGTTTCGGGGACTATTACTCATCAGTGGACTGCTTGGGTTCCTGACTGTGCTATACAATACATTCTTCGGCATTGGAGAAATCTACGAATTCTGTATAAATACATCAGGAGTTTCGGGCGTTTGCGGAACCAAATTCGATTGGTCGTCTCTCCTCAATCCGAGTAGTAGCACCGCTTGGTCAGAGTCTGGTTCAATCAATGTAGTAGATGCCGTTCTACTGACTGTAACACTACTCGTTTCATTCTTAGGCTTGAGACGGAAAAGCTCATGATTTTCATTCACCCGCTAAAGAAATTCGCCTAATACATAACCAGGTACCAGAACGGTTCGATCCGTGTTGATCTGTTTCGAGACAACGGCTCAATACATTCTCGCCAAATGTTGGCGTCGAGTAGTCATCCGACCTGTCACGGCACAAGGTCGTGCCTCATCGTAAGGTTCACTGCAATCTCCGAGGAACGCCAGACCTGTCGCTTTCTCGAGAACCTCGGCATCAGAATCTTTTCCGTCGAATGCCATTTCATAGACTATTCCATCATCGATCGATCCATCCAGAACCCAACCCGATTCGGACTCGGAAATACCGGGAAACGGATGAATTCGGCTAGACAGATGATCGGTTGATCTCGCTCGAAGTTCATTCTCTATCCGCTTAAGACAATCGACGATGACCTCTTGTAAACCATTCAAGGGATGTTCTTCTTTGCCACCTGTCCTCAGACTCAGTACGCATTTGTCAGCAGCTAGATCCCGAGGCCCGAGTTCGAGGCGAATCGGAACGCCTTTGATTTCCCAATCGTAATGTTTGGCTCCAGGTCTGATGTCGCGTTCATCGACTTTGACACGTAATCCGGCAGTTTTCAATTCTTTCGCGACTGCGTGAACCTTAGGCAAAACATTCTCATCGACATGTGCCGCCACCGGCATCAGAACCACCTGAATAGGAGCTACTTTCGGAGGGAATATCAAGCCTGCGTCATCACCGTGCATTCCAACTACTGCACCCAATAACCTCTCCGACATCCCAAAGGTAGTTTGATGACAAAATCGTGTTTTACCAGCTGAATCTTCATAATTCAGGTCGAAGGCTTTAGCCCACTGATCTTTGTAATGATGGTAAGTCGCTACCTGAAGCGTCCGACCATTAGGCATCAGAACATCTACAGCCATCGAATACCAAGCACCAGGGAATGTGTCCCAGACTGGCCGTCTGCTGACTATGGCTGGAAAACATAGGTCATGCAACAGATTCTGGATGATTTCCGCGTCTTCATCAATCTGCGCATCTGCTCCGGTCTGATTCTCATGAGCCGTATGCGCTTCAAAGAAATGGATTTCTCTGACCCGAATGAACGACCGGGTCTGTTTCGTCTCGTAACGGAAGGTATTGACGATCTGGAAGGTCTTCAGTGGGAGGTCGCCGTGGGAACGTACCCATAGAGGGAACATGGTGTACATCGGAGTCTCGCTGGTAGGCCGTAAGAACATCGGAACATCCAATTCATTCTCGCCGGCATGCTTGACCCAGTAGACCTCTTTCTTGAAGCCACTCTCCTCTTCGTCGATTCGAAGTTCTGCGGGGTCGACTCCTTGTTCTCTTGCCAATTTGAGACGAGAAACCAGACGGTTCTCCTTTTCGAGGAGATCTTCGGGAATCAAGACTGGGAAATTGTATTCCTCATGGTCTGTTCTCTCCATCTCTGCCCGGGTCAACTCATCAATCAGCATCATCGCTTTCCAACCATATGGCTTCCACACGTCCATTCCCTTGATTGGATATCTCTTGTCGACGAGGTCAGCGATTTCAACAATCGCTGGATACCAAGCATTGAATTCCGCCTTCGGAGGAATGCCGCGCTTGGCACGGTCATGCTTCGCCATGGTAGTCCTCCCCCGAGTTAATCGCTTCAATGTGACGCTGAGGATTCCTTCAAACGGTATCGATGATGGCCCTTAAGGCAGAACACAATTGAAAACCATCTTCAATCTCTTCAATAGTGGAATCAGCATGGACTATACGGGCGCGGAGTGAATCTGGTTCATTCATCTCCTCCATAAGATTGGCTACGACGGCATCGACTCCATATCTGGCAATCTGATCTTTTGCACGCTGTATCAATGTCGAATAATCGACTCCAGTTTCGAGTTTGAAACCGATACGTACAGCCCCCTTAACATGTTCAGACAATTCTGCGATGTGATTCAGGCCCGGCTTCAGTGTCAATTCCCAGGACTCGGCACCACTAGCCCTCTTGCCAACCTCCGATTCTGTAAAATAATCGAGTACGGCAGCTGCATGAATCCAAACATCTGGAGAGGGATCTTCCTGAGCCAGATCAAGAACGCAGCTGAGCATCTCATCGGGTTCACCGGCCCTGCGCACATCCGGCAGGGAAAATGATGGATGCGCAGATGTTTTTCCGGCCACACAAATGATCTCGTGCCCCAGTCGGTGCAGATATTCTGCAATCATCCAACCAGTTCTCCCTGACGAAGCATTCTGAATCGCTCTCACCGCATCTATTGGTGCTCTATTGGCGCCCAAGGTGATAGCGATTCGCTTGGACCTCGATGAATTCGAATTGACTTGGTGACAGACCGCAGCTACGATTGAAACAGGGTCTGGTTGCTTGCGCTTTCCCTCCTCGACTGATGAAACAAGAACGGATACACCCTCCCCCCTCAAATCATCCAATAAATCCTGAGTGACAGGATCATCAAAAAGATCCTGATGCATCGAAGGTACGAAACACATCTTCCCCCCTCGTCCGCGAGCAGCAGAAAGCGCCATCATCAGTGGAGAATCGATGATTCCATGGATGTGTTTCGAAATTGTGTTTCGAGTTGCTGGAGCGATGAGAACAATATCGTGTGGCTCTAATTGTGCCATTTCCGGTGTCCAATCATATATCACCTGTACATCCGAAGCCCATGCCAGCGCCAATGGTGTGATGATTTTCGTGGCTTCCTTGGACATCATCACAGTCAATTTAGCCTGGTGTCGACGTAATTCCCGAGTTAATCGAACCGATTCAACAGCTGCTATTCCACCAGTGACGAGCACAAGCACCCGTTTACCTGACAGGGCGTCGCTATGTACGTCAACTCCTGTGTCTCTCGACATACTTCGTCCAATGAGTACTTGTTCAAGAGGGCGTCGCCATGCGAGAGAGTGATGTATGAACACTCATTCGACATCTTGTGGACGCTAACCGGATGGCCGCTGTGCATAGACATCTGTGCATATTCACCATGCTCGATATGATCATTTTTGCTCTCCTGATGTACCGTTTTTCAATGGTCAGCGGCCCATTCACGGAAATTCTCATCCTGCTCACTGCAGCAGCGATTTGTGGTACTGGATTGGTGTTGACGCTTCGCTTCCGCGCACGAGTTCCTTCCTTTGACCACAGAATAGACAAGTTGCTGACGAATCTAGCAATGTTCTTCCTAGTGGTAGGGGCTCTTCAGGCATTTCTCGGAATCAGCGCTGGCGACATCGGACTGGTGCTCCAATCCGGCTTGCTCGTTCTGCTTGGATTCGCAACACGCCGCCGAATTGCAACCCTTCACCATCCGATGTTCGCCGACTGGTATGGTTCAGGGAAGGAAGGGGCATCTAAATTGAGTCTCGATGAGGTATATGCCACCTGCCCGTCCTGCTCCAGTCTTCTGGCGGTGATTCCCAGCCGGCTTTCACGACAGGATCGTTGTCCTAATTGTGATGGACTGCTCGTCACGATTTCAGAAGAGGAATGATCAGTATCTCTCCAGAGCCGTTGCGATGCCCATTCCTCCACCGATGCACATCGTAGCTATTGCACGTTCTTGTCCTTCACGGAGCAGGAGGGATGCGGCTTTGCTGGTGATTCGAGCCCCAGATGCTCCAAGTGGATGGCCTATCGACAAAGCGCCCCCATCCAGATTGACGATGTCTTCATCGATTCCCAATTCTCGTATACAGGCCAATGCTTGGGATGAGAATGCTTCATTGATTTCGAAGAGATCCACTTCATCGATTGACCACCCAGCTCTCTCCAGAACCAATCCAGTAGCAGAAATAGGTCCTAGACCCATCAACTGAGGTGGACATCCAGTCACAGCACCAGCGACGATGGTAGCAATTGGATCGAATCCGTTGGCCAAGGCGAACTCCTCGCTGCAGACCAGACTGAAGGCTGCCCCATCTGTGAGAGGAGATGATGTGGCAGCTGTTACGCTACCATCCTCTTTGAACGCAGGATTCAATCGAGCCATCGATTCGATATTGGTGTCAGACCTGATGCATCCGTCAACAGAAATGATCCCATCGGTGGTTTGGATAGGTACTAACTCGGTGTCGAATCGACCACTGTCGACTGCCGAACTTGATTTCTGGTGCGACGATAAGGCAAACGCTTCCTGATCTTCACGGCTCACACCATGGAGGTCCGCGACATTCTCTGCAGTCAGGCCCATGTTGATGTAGGCTTGTGGATAAGATTTCTCAAGTTCGGCATGAGGCGACCAGTTGAAGCCCCGACGCTTTACCCGCGACATCGATTCCACCCCTCCGCACAGAAAACAATCGCCCCAACCACTGCGGATATTCGCCGTAGCAGTCAGAATCGACTGCATCGATGAGCCGCAGAGTCGATTGAAAGTAGCACCTGGAACGGAATCGGGAAACCCACCGAGATAAGTCAATATTCGCCCGATATTGTATCCCTGTTCCCCCTCGGGGTATGCGCAACCGAGCAGAATATCATCGATTAGACCTCTCTCGACCCCTGTCCTCTCTAATAATGCACGAGCCACTTGACCGGCCATCTCATCGGGTCGAGTGGAAGCCAATCCTCCCTTATGGGAACGGTGGAATGGAGAGCGAACCCAGTCAACGATGACTGCCTTCATGAGTACTGCGTCACACCAGTTCCCATTAATCGTTGAGTCGTGTGACGTATGAGTCCTATGGACTGGACCGACGGGTTCATGAAAGGACCTCATGTCGGGCGATTCAACATGATTCGAGAATGCACAAATCACGGGTACTACGCTGACGATGATCTCTGTCCAGCCTGCAATGCAGAGGGTCGCTTCATAATGCGGACTGGAGAGAGGAACAGCCTCGCTCGCAGGCTGGCTCTCGTGCTACGTCACGCCCCAGAAAAGTTCGACCTGGAAATGGATATCAATGGCTGGGTGGATGTTAAGGACATCGTTCGCCAATTCAAGAAACAAGGTGGCAAGCGCAATCACTGGCTCAGACCACACCATCTCTCCGCGATAGTCGAAACCGATCCAAAGGGGCGTTATGATATTCGAGGAAACACCATCCGCGCCACTTATGGACACACAGTCGAGATCGAGATAGATCTGCCAACGGACAACATTCCCGATGCACTCTACTACCCTTGTGACCCTGTTGAGACCGAGAACCTGCTCGAAGTCGGCATCTCACCCAGTGGACGCTCCCATGTCCACCTCTCGGCCTCAATAAAAACAGCAGCGGAAGCCGGACACGTCCACTTCCCGCTGCCGACGATCCTCGAGGTCGATACTGCTCAGATGATTGCAGCAGGTGAAACCATCTGGCACGCCGGAATCACAGTATATCTGACCGACAATACCCCTGCCAAATACCTCAGTGTCATAGACAATGATGATGCAGATTACGTTTTGGCCAGAGCTCGCTGGACCGATGAAGAAGAGTGAATTGTTCGACGGAAGAGTGAATCACTCACTGAGTCCCGAATCGCTCACCGGAATTCGCCGCACAGGGGGCAGAATTCCAGATCACTCGACATATCTGCATCGCAGGAAGAACAGACTGAATCCGATTTATTCCTCGGCTCAACATCTTCGGTCGAGATGACTCGAACCGGTGAATCACGATTGACGAAAGGATCCTCGACCTCTGAATGTGTTTCAATAGATTCTCTGAATGAAATGACTTCATGAATCGCGTTTTGTATCCGAATCATCGAGTGTTCGTGATCTCCAGAATCGTTGTTGAGCTCTAACGTCGCCAACCGATTCTGCAACCAACGCTGAAATTTATCGACATCCGATACGCCACTCATCAACCGATGCGGGGGGGAAGTTGAAATTAAGTCTGACCGGCCTTGAAATAGTAATTATTCAGACTTCAGGTCAATTCCTATCAGCGCATAACACAAAGGCAGGAACGGAATGAGACGAAGTGAGGAGAGTATGTCTGACATTCTGATCAAGCTCGGTGGTGGCCTGATCACAGACAAATCCCGACTCCGCACCGTCGAAGAAAACAGGATCGAATCCGTTGCACGTGTTATCGCAGTACTGCTAAGCGAGGGACATTCCGTCAGGATTGTTCACGGCGCTGGTTCATTCGGTCACCTGAAAGCGAAAGAATGGAGTTTATCGGCAGGCGCCGACCCTTTGCGACTCGACGACCAGTTAGTCGCGGTAAACGATGTTCGAATGGACATGCGAAAGTTGAATTCGATAGTTCGAGACGTCTTTGAATCTCAGAATATCAACGTCTCAGCACATCCGCCCTCAATCTGGGCTACTGGGACCGGACCTTCGTTCGCGGGTGACCTCAGCCGATTCGAATCGCTCCCACAGAACACCGTCGCCATGACTTTCGGTGATGTCGTCGATTGTCCACCACCAGCCCAATTCGGCATTCTATCCGGTGACGACCTAATGGTGCGAATGGCTTCAGAAATGAATATCACTCACGCGATCTTCCTACTAGGTGACACAGAGGGTCTGCTCGACCGTCCACCGGATCAACCTGGAGCAGAATTGATCACACTCTGGACGCCAGAACAGAAAATCGCCGGCAAACACGACTCGGCACAGGATGTGACTGGTGGCATATTCCTCAAGATCGCCAGTGCCAGAGCCATATCCAAACACGTCGGAAACGTCTGGTTGTTAGATGGTCGACAACCTCAGAGAGTATTGCAACTGATAAGAACTGGGAAAACCCGTGGAACACGAGTGATTGGATGAATCCCACTCCAATCTGACCCCCGCCTCGATTATATGTGGCCCTCATCTCGCCGAAACGAATTAACATGACCACGGAGGATGGGGGGCTCACAGAGTATGACTCAACTCAGGCTGAGATGATGCTTGAGCAGTGTCTGCAACTTGACGAGAACGACGAAGTCATCGGTGGCGTCTCGAAAAAGACTTGCCATCGAGGTCAGGGAATCCGCCACCGCGCCTTCAGCGTTCTGATCTTTGATTCGCAAGATAGATTGCTCGTACAACAGAGATCCGCAGACAAGATCACCTTCCCTTCAGTATGGGCCAATTCCTGCTGTAGTCACCCCTTGGCCATTGAAGGTGAAACAGAAGACTCCGAAACGGGTGTCATCGAAGCCGCGAGAAGGAAACTCGAGCAGGAGCTCGGAATCCCACGCTCGGAGACCGACACCTGGGACTTCAATCACATCGGGCGGTTCGAGTACCGCTGTCGTTGGGACGATGAATGGGTGGAACATGAGATCGATCATGTATTGATCGTTCGCGAAGACATAGAAGTCAAACCGAATGAGAACGAGATTCAAGCCATCGCGTGGTTGGATTCTGAAGGTATCGAGGATATGATCTCACGCAACGGTCGTTGGTCAAGCCAATTGATCGCACCCTGGTTCGAATCATTAGTCGAGAATTTCTGTTCCCCAAGGGATTGGGATATCGACGAAATCATCTCCTCACGGCGCTCAGACATCGTCAGGTGCGGTGAATTGGAATTACGACGAGTCGATGATTCCGCAGCGAATGTTCTCGCTGCATTGAGTCAGCACCGCGAGATAGTCGAGGCTGTGATTCAAGAGAATCTCGGGAAGATCAAACAGGAACGGCTCAGAGGCGCGATGTCGCACCTCTTCACCGGTGGCGGCAAGAGATTGCGTGCCATAATGCCCAGATTGGTCGGCGATGCTGTAGGGAATGGTCACGCCGGACACTATACTCTCGGTGCTTGCATCGAGATTATCCACAATTTCACTCTGGTCCACGATGACATAATGGATCAAGACTCGATTCGACGTGGTCTCGAAGCCGTCCATATCGCTTATGATGATGCGACGGCGATCAACGCCGGTGATGCGATGTTGGCGCTCGGATTCGAGATGCTCTCAGACAGTGAAGACATCGAAGACAAGCAACTTCGTCTTGTGGTGAGCGCGATTGGGACCATGGTCCGAAGAGTCGCACAAGGTCAACAAGAGGACTTTGAATTCGAACACAGGGAATCGGTCTCAGAGGATGATTACATTGCGATGATTGCCGGGAAAACCAGTGCCATGTTCCAGACCTGCGCTGAAACCGGAGCTATTCTTGCCGGAGCCGATGTGGCTACAGTTCAGAACATGGCTGCCTGGGGCCTGAATCTCGGCCTCTGCTTCCAGATCATGGATGATTACATTGACATGGTGAGTGACACCGAAACCTTAGGCAAACCTTCAGGCTCGGATATTGTTCAAGGGAAACGTACTCTCATCGCGATACACGCCATCGAGAGTGGTGCAGACTTACCGACTTTCAAGAGATTGTTCGGTACGGGTCAGGACCCAGAAGGGGAATTGAACGATGCCGTCAACGAATTGAAGGAGAACGGGTCGATTCAATACGCTCTCGACCGTGCGATGAAACATCACAGAATGGCTCACGATTGTCTCGATGCTCTGGAACCATCGGAAGCTGTGACGATTCTGAGAAACATGACCGACTTCCAACTGGTTCGCATCAACTGATGTCAACCAACCAGTCTTACTGGCTAGGTTGTCGAAGTAATGAATGACTCAATCAGTGTAGTATGCTTCACCTGGAACTTCGGGTTTGAGGCCCTTGCGTTCGCGAATCTCGCCGACGATCTTCTCGAGGAGCGCCCTCGGCAGAATTTCGAATCCGGCGTTCTCGGTGTTCCAGATGGCTCGCCCTTGGGTGGCAGCCCGGATGTCGTTGGAGAATCCGAAAGACTCAGCGACAGGCATCTTGCCTATCACAGAAGCTGTGCCGCCATCGATTGGCATGTCCTCTATCACTCCTCGACGATTGGTGAGCTCTCTGGTGACGCCACCAATGACATCGTTAGGTGCATCGATGCGGATGTTCTGTATCGGTTCGAGAATAACAGGACCAGAGCGGATGAGCGCTCCTCTGCAAGCATTTCGAACCGCGGGAATGGTCTGGGCTGGACCGCGATGAATCGCGTCTTCGTGCAACTTAGCATCGACCAACCTCAGCATCACTCCCATCAAAGGTTCTTCAGCTAACGGCCCCTTCTTGCAGACCTCGTTGAATCCCTCGATTATTAATTCACGAGTCTCGTGCAGGTTCTGGATTCCCTTTGTATCGTTGACCAGGACATTGGTGCCGCTGATCGCGAAGATCTTACGCATCAGATTCTTCTCCATGCCGAATTCAGCGAACTTGTCACCGACCGCTTTCGAATCCTTGTTGCGGACGTTACCGTCACCGAAGTGCCCCTCACGGAGTGCTTGGACGACGTCCTCTGCCAGAGGTTCAGCTTCGATGTAGAATCTGTTATGGCGATTGGGTGACTTGCCTTCGAACGCTCGACCAGCGTTCTCGGATTGGATGGATTCGCGGTAGACCACGATTGGTTCGCTGACCTTGACCTTGATTCCCCGTTCCTCTTCCAGACGGTAGACAGTGATCTCGAGGTGCAATTCTCCCATACCAGCGAGAAGAGCCTCGCCCGTCTCAGAATTCGTAGAAACCTGGAGTGAAGCATCAGCCTTCGCGAGACCACGCAATGCATCGATGAATTTGGGCAGATCCTTCATCGCTTTGGGCTCGACTGCGACGGTTACGACCGGCTCCGAGTAATGCCTAATGGCCTCAAATGGCTCTGAGTCTTTTTCGCGCGTAATCGTCACACCGGCTGCAGCGTTGCGGATACCTGTGATTGCTGCGATATTGCCAGCGCTGACCTCGGGAACCTGAATGCGATCGCTGCCGACCATCATACTGACCTGTTGTACCCGCTCGGCCTTCGCTCCGCCGAGCGCCCATACAGTCTCACCGTGCTTGATAGAACCTGAATACACTCGACCGACCGCGACCTCACCGGCATGTTGATCCATCCAGATTTTGGTGATCATCAGGGACAGAGGGCCATCTGCATCGCACTCCATCATCGCCTTCCCTTCCACGGACTCGAGATCGCCTTGCCAGATGTTGGGAATACGATATCTCTGAGCTTCCAGTGGTGACGGAAGTTTATCCACCGCCATATCGAGAATCACTTGGTGAACGGGAGCCTTCTTTGACAACTCCTTCTGTTCATCCTTGGCGCAATGCTCGTAGATATCCTTGAAATTGAGTCCGGTCTTCTTCATGTATGGTACCGACATGCCCCAGTTGTAGTAGGCTGAACCGAAGGCGACTGTGCCATTCTGAACGCTGACTTGCCATTCCTTGCGAACCTCTTCAGGAGCGAAAGTATGAATCAGTTTATTGACCTTGGTGATGATCTTCTCGAACCTTTGCATCATCTCAGCACCATCGATCTGCAATTCATTGATCAATCGATCGACCTTGTTGATGAAAAGAACCGGACGCACCTTCTCCTTCAGAGCCTGACGAACAACAGTCTCGGTCTGAGGCATTGTACCTTCCACCGCACAAGCCAGAATTATACAACCGTCAACTGCGCGCATCGCTCGAGTGACGTCACCACCGAAATCGACGTGACCGGGAGTATCAATGAGATTGATTAGATAATCTTCGCCGCCGATATCGTGAACCATCGAGGCGCTCGCGGCGTTGATGGTGATTCCACGAGCGCTCTCCTGCTCGTCAAAATCGAGAACACGTGCCTTGCCCGCCAGCTCCTCCGACATCATGCCTGCACCAGCGATGAGATTGTCCGAAAGAGTGGTCTTGCCGTGATCAATGTGAGCGGCGATAGCGAGGTTGCGAATCCGCTCACGGGTATGCATGACTTCAACGGCTCTGGCTATATTGTCTTCCTTACGACCCATTCAATCAACCTCTGGATGAGCCGGCGACCTGACTTTGGTTCATAAAGCGATTGTATCACTACGTGATACAATGCACTGGCAGAAGAGAGTGGTTGGAAATCAACGGGATGAAGCGGCGATTCGTTCCAACTCTTCCTTCTTGGCAACAGCGTATGAGCTGACATCTCCAGCAGCAGCCTTGTTGATCTCGGAGATGATTCCCTGAGTCAGCGTGCGGGTACTCTTCGCAGTCGCCGATGCACAGCCTTTCGAGAGGTTGCGAAGTGCCGTGTCGAGGCGACGACTGGGCGAAGAATCTACTGCCTTGGGTTGACTGACCGCACCGAATTTGATGCGAGTAATCTCCTCGCAGGGAGCCGAGGCGACTATTGCATTGATGAAATGCTGCAATGGATTCTCGCCAGTGCGCTCTGAAATATTGTCGAGAGCCGCCTCGAAAGCCTTTGCACAATGTTGCTTCTTGCCGCTGAACTTCCCAGTTCGCATCAGATTGTTGATGAAGCGCTCGATGACCGACAGCTTGTCCTTGCCGAACCAGGCATTGGCGTGACGTCCACCACTATGTGGGGTGCCGATCGTTCGAAGATTGATGTAAGGGGCGAGACCGGGATCGGAGCAAACGACTTCAGTCGCATCCCATTTGCCGAAAACCATCGTTCCGATACCAGCGATTGGTGCCACCTCTTGGACTTCTTCCGTCTCAACAGTCTCAGACATGATACTCACCGGATAGGCTTCTCTTTGCGCCCACGGACCATCTCATCGAGAGAGACGCCGTTGACCTTGATGACCTTGAAGCGGACACCGGGCAGGTCACCGTACGAACGACCCATGCTCCCACCAATGCCTTCGACCAGCACTTCGTCGTGCTCGTCGATGAAGGAAATCGCACCGTCGCCAGGGGCGAATGCGGTCAATTTGTTGCCGGTGCGAATCAATGAGATCTTCACGGCCTTGCGAATTCCGGAATTGGGTTGCTTAGCCTCGATTCCGACCTTCTCGATAACGATTCCCTTGGCTTGAGTACTGCCTTGGAGAGGGTCGTGCTTGAGCACGCCACCATGGCGTCTCCTGAGCTCGCGATTCTTGAACTTGCGCTCGTTCCAGCGGAATCGCTTACGGTCTTTCTTCATCTTCGGTCCAGAGAATAATCCACGACCCAAGCACAAGCACGTCCAAGAACGACTCGGCGACCTACCTCCCATATAAGAGCGTGACGGACTCACCATAGGTGAGGTGAGGTACTGCTCCTCACTCACCAACATTCAAGCAGCGAATGCAACGGGTTCTGTTCATGGCCTTCAGAGATCTCTTGGCGGGCATCGATCCAATCAATTCACCGATAAGCGTCAACCATGACATGCTCGACCACTCCAAATCCACTTCGCATGAACCCCTGCTCTTCACCTCCATCACTGAAGCACCGGGTCATTCCGCCGCTCTGAATGTACTCGCGAGAGACCGATTATGCGATATCTTCGGCCTCTCACCTGGGGAATTGATCGATGTTCTCGCGGATGCGATGGCAAGGCCGGCAGAACCCATTCTGATCGAGGGGGCTGAAGCTGAGGTCCTACAGAACTCCCAGTCCGAAGTCGACCTCCACGCATTGCCGATTCCGTGGCATTATCGAGAAGATAGAGGCCGCTATCAATCGGCCTCGGTCATCATAGCCGAATACGATGGAATCTACAACATGTCTTACCATCGGCAATTCCTTCGCGATGCCAACCACTGTGTCTCTCGCTTCGTACCTCGTCACCTGCGAACGATGACCGACAAGGCACGAGCCAATGGTGACGAGATCGACATCGCTGTCGTCAACGGCGCGGACGCCAGCGTTCTACTCGCAGCAGCGATGTCCTTCACACACGACCTCGACGAGTTGACCGTCGCAGCCGCCCTGCACCAGCGATTCCATGGAAGCCCTCTGAGACTCGTCGAACTCGCCAATGGAATACAGGTACCGGCCGATGCCGAATACGCAATGGAGGCAAGGATCACTCTAGCCGACGACGACGAAGGTCCGTACGTAGACATCACGGGTACGGTTGACGGCATCAGGAAGGAACCGGTCATCGAATACGACTCAGTCCACCACCGGAACAACCCGATCTTCCACGCTCTGATTCCCGCTGAAACAGAACATCGCACTCTGATGGGACTGCCGCGCGCACCGACTATCAAAGCGGCAGTCAACGCCGTCGTGAAATGCACAGACGTCTATCTGACCGACGGCGGTAGCGGTTGGCTGGCTGCTGTCGTGGCGATTGAACCAGTCGGCGAAGATGATGGGGTCAAGGCTATCCACGCGGCACTCGACGGACATAAATCGATGAAGTCGGTGACCATCGTCGACAATGACATCGACGTATCTGATCCAGTTCGTGTCGAATGGGCACTGATGACTCGCTGGCAGCCTGACAAAGACACGGTGATTCTCTCAGGTCAGAAAGGCTCCAGCCTCGACCCCAGTCGTTCAGAGGAAGGGCTGACCAGCAAGATCGGCATCGACGCGACCCTGCCCCTAGGAATCGATCGCTCCCCTTACGAGAGTGTGCTGTGAGGTCGGGCGATGGCGACAAGAGACATCGGTGCTCGATTGCAGCATCCTCGTCGCAGCTTGGGCAATCGTCACCGCAGCCAAGCGGAGAAATTCCTCAACTTGGTCGAATCCAACGCATCAAACCTGCACTGGGCCGAACAGAGTGCTCGTCAGGCTGTTCTGCACGACTTCACGCACCCTGACAATTGGCGGATCCTGTTGCAGACGAAAGTCGCCGCAAGTGATGCAGATGGAATCCGTTCGATACTCGACGAATTATTCCTGATCCTTGGCAGGGACCCTGAATTATTGCTGCAATTCGACGGTCTGGACATGGTGGAACAAGGCTCGGACCTGCTGGAAGCCGCCATCATCGTCGACCCCCTCGACCCAGATGCTTGGTGGGCCGGTATCGATGACTCAGAAGCTCTCGAAACCTTCCTCTCGAGGGTCAGATCTCTGGATTTCACTGACCCTCGTGCCAACATCCTTTTCTCCCGACGAATGGAAAGACTACTCGATAACGGACATGAGGATGAATATCTGGAATTGACGAGAAAACTACTCGCCCAACGCCCTTCGAACCATGGGGTTTGGTCACGCATGGGACGTCTTCACGAACGCCGCCAAGAACATGACCAGGCTTGGTTCTGCTATGATCAAGCCCAGACGAACATGCCTGCGCTGAAGGTGCGAGATGAATTCAAAGAGCGTATGGAAGCGAAGATTGATGGCAAGTCGGTGCGACCTTGGAGAGCGCCGGACATAGATGACCGGATCGAATTCCTCAGGCGGATGCAGATCCTTGCGATTCCCGCATATCAAGACGCAACCGAATCTTCCGCAACCACACCCGATCAGGCGAAGGAAAGCGAGATCGACCGGGCCAAGCGACTTCATGGATCATCGCGCAGTTCTGAGGCGTTCTTCCTCGCCCGCCGATTGGCGGCAGAAGGAGACGAACAAGCGCTGACCTTGGTAGAGCAGATACGGAGAGAGATGGACGATGAGTGATTCTGAACCGTGGGCCATTGCCTGGACAATCCCCAAACGTCCCCTTGACACACCATGTTGGCTGATGGTCAAACATGTCGAGAGAGGTTGGGAATTACCCGGTGGCTCAATCAGAGACGGGGAATCAATCGATACGGCTGCCTTGAGGGAACTCTTTGAGGAAACCGGTTTGCTTGGTACTGCCAAGGCTGTGGATGGTTCCTTGTTTGAGAATGGCTCGGTGGTTCTCATCGAAGTCGATGAAGAACCAAGTGCTTACGGCTGGAGTTCTGACGACGCATCTATCGAAGAGGCCGGCTGGTGCGTCGAGATACCATCTGGTCTTCATTGGGGTTCCGAAGAGATACAACGCATGATTGATCACGATTGGAGAACATCTAGAAGTCTGGAATCCTGAATCTCATCGATTCGCTCAACAAGGCCGAGAGACCACGATGTCTCTGGGAGAATCGCAGCAGCATCGAAAATCAGGCCCAGATCGGTGCGCTCCTCTCCCGACACATCCTTCATCAGAATCGGCAGCAGTGTTTCTATCACCTCTCGAACATCTAACGGATTGGAATCGATCCAAGTATCTCCAGGAAGTTCTCGAGGTTCTGAATCAAGAATCCGCTCGGACATCGTAGGAGCATCGTCGGATACTCCTTCCAATGCCAGATCAAGCCATTCCAATCCAGCTATGACGGCTTCAGCCTGCATCTCATTGGCGAGGAAAATATCGCGCGCCGTCCATAGATGACGCATGGCAGGATCGAGATCCCCCATCGTTGTCAGAATTCTACCCACCTCCAATCTCGAGAGACCTCTGATTTCCGCCAGATGTCCGCCTTCCTTGGAAATGTCTGCGTGAATCGCCATTGCCATCATCACCTCTCCAATACTAGTATGCCATGCGGCGAGATTCAGAATCGCGATGCCGTGGAGGGGGGATTCAGGCATCATCGCATTTAATCGATCGACACACCATCTCAGTTCGGCACCGATCGCCTCCTCATCGACAGCACCAATCAATGCCCTCTCGATTCGCAATCGAACTTCGCATTCCGCATCGCGCTCCTCTGGTGAACGCGATCGGTGAAGGAGGGCCTCAGATGCATCGATTGCCTGAGCCAGATCTCCTTCGATCAAGGTCTTTTGAAATCCTAGCAGGTCACGCTGAAGAGTCGACAGTCGTCCGAGCAATTCATCAGGTCCTTTCAGACCACCGAGATAGATCGCAGAAGCCACTGAATAGAGGCGATTGTCAGGTACAGAATCCAGTGGAATGTCACCCGAATTCAGACCAGCGAGGAGGCTAGGAACCGTCGTCAATCCATCAACTCCACGGAAAGTGCAGCGAGACTCGCAGATTCCAATTCCACCGCATTCGCTTCGCCGGACCAGCCCGCCGCGCCCGGATGACCGCCGCCTTCTCCACCGAGCCGGGTCGTCAAACCAGACATCACCCTCCCCAGGTCCACACCAAGATTGGTCGCTGTACGGCTCGCGCGGCCGGTCATCCGCATTCCTTCAGTCGTTTTCTTCTGCACCAGAGCGACATGCGCGCCGGCAGCCAACAATGCATGGGCGACAGCGCCCTCGTGAGTCCTAGCTCGAGTCGTTGCAACGACGATATTCGCCACTGTCTGGCATTTCGAATTACCGACCGCATGCAGAATCGCGATTCGTTGAGATTGATTCAAATCTTCAGATTCCATTTCATTGATTACATCCACCACATCTATTCCAGAGGCGGCGATGATTTCCTCGACACGCTGATAACAACCCGGCCGCGAGTGTTTGAAGCGGCCGGTATCGGCGACTATCGCGGCCAGAAGAAGCCGTCCGGACAGAGGAGATATCATGCTATCTGTGGTTTTGATCAGTTCCCAGATTATCTCTGCAGTGGAGGAAGTGTCCCGGTTGATCAACAAAGCCGTTCCAGGCCATTCCTCAGAAGCAGCCCCATGATGATCGATGATGCATAGAGGTGTTGAATCGGGTAGATCGAAACCGATCTGACCGGGTGAGGCGGAATCGACGACGATGATACCGCCGATGTTTCTAGGCAATATCGGACGCTTCGAATCAAGAGAATGGAATATCACATCGGCACCCTTCATCATTCTCTTGGCAAGAGTCCCGATGTGTACTCCACATGCCCGCGCCGATGGGCCGATGGTCTGAGCTAGGACGAGTCCTGAGCCTATGGTGTCCATGTCCCCATTTCTGTGTGTGACTACGACGACTGCGCCGTTGTCGCTGGCTTTTGAAATCCAATCCGAAAGTTCAGACAGATCGAGATCAGCCATACGACCCCCCCCACCTACTCGATCGATTCGGCCATTCGTGCATATTCCGCTCGAATCTCGGCCTCACGTTCATTGAGTCGTTCCAGATGACCACTGAGCGTCGCACTTGATGATTCTAGGTCAGCTGCCAATGATTCGCGATCCTCAACCTCGAGAAGGATTCCCCCGAGTGCTCGATAGACTGATTTGTCGGCTGGCTGAGTAGAGAGTGCTTCGATTGTCAGACTGATCTCATTGTTCTGCGTTAGAATCGATTGTATCTGAGAGCGGACCATCTGAAGTTCCTGGACAATCGCTTGAATATCCTCTTGTTCGACCATTTCCACACACATCCTGATGATCATCGACCAAGGTCTGTCAGCGCCCCGGCCTCGATGCCTCAGAGCGACTCGCCTTCAATGCCTCGTCTGCGGCAGTAAGACCACGCATCACAGTGTTCCAGCGTGCACGAAGGTCAACGAAGGTCGGTGCTGATTCGCGAATCGTCACGATTGTGCCAGAAAGACTCGCATCAGCCTCAGTGGCCATCGAAGCAGTCAATGCTTCGGCTCGCTTGCTTCTGACAAGAAGTGTCAGGCTCAGAGAATCACTCTTCTTCAGAGTCGACATCAATCTCACCCGCAGCCACTTTGCGCTCGTAATCGAGGGCCGCCTGTTGCGCGATGACCGTCATATCAGTTGCTGTAGCGCCCTCCATCCCGCGACGGATGATACGGCTGTTGGCGTCGGTCGCGCGCGTGAAAGGTTCCCAGACGCCGCCCGAGAAGATGTGACCGCACTTGCGGCATTCCCAGATGCCGGTGACTTTGCGTCCAACCTTCTGGTATTGACAGACTGGACAGGTGTACTGCCGCGTCTTCTTCTTCATCGCCGATCCGGCGCGACGTCGAACGCTGACACCATAGCGTGGTCCATACTTCGCGCTGGCGCCGGCCTTCTGTGTCCTCTTGGCCATTTCACTCACCTGCCAGTTTCTGGTCTAAGAGACCACGGAGTTCAGCGCACTTGGAGCGTGCTTCAACCATAATCTCGTCAAATTCGGCGGCCGTGAAGATTCCCTTTAGACCCTTCTGCAATGAATGAACGTGGTCATCATCACCCAAGGTGATGTGAATGCGCTCATCGCCACCGAGTTCCTCGCGCTTGTCAGCATCGTAGACGAATCGTCCGCCGACCTTGTGGTAAGAGCACATGACCGGAGTCTTTGCGACTCCCAAAGATCGGTCTTCGCCGATTTCGTAGCGCTCGGCTGGCAAAACTGCACTCTTCAGCGCGGCGATTCCAGCAAGCGCGAAAGCATCGAAGAGATTTCCATCGTCAGAGATCGCGAACAAGTCGAGGATGACCTGCCATGCTTTCTCGCCTGGGATGAGGCACAGATCCTCGACGTTGATGCAGCCCGACTCACGGATACCGCGGTCGACAACACGCCCCAACTCGATTGACTCGGGACTTGGAGGACCGGGTTCCCAGCCACGTCCAGCGACAGGCCTGACCTCAGCACTGCACATCAGACCGCCCTCATTGGGTCGGTCTGGGTAAGGAGTCATGATCTGGAACTTGACCCCGGCGTAAACGATTGTATCTCCCATTCGAACTCGAGCCGAGCCTTCGGCACGTTCCAAACAGTCAATTTCGAGTTCGAGGTCGCGGCCCTCGAAACGGCCGCGACCATCATGACGCGAATCATTCTCGGCCAGTTCGGCCAAGTGAGCGCGCAGGAGTTTGGGCACGAGAGGGATACCCATTCACGCCTCACCTCCCTTCAGCGCAGCGACCATGTGTTCGTGAATCACCGACACAGCCCCCATGTTGTAGTCCCACGCCTCTTGGAATTGCTCAGGCGAAAGGTCACCATCCATCTGCAGGAACACGAGTTCACCCGAGTTCGGCAGAATGCCCATCGGCAAATCCGCCTCACCGTAATTGTCCTCTTCCTTGTTGAGGTCACAGACGACGATATCGTGGACTTTCCCGCTGGCTACCGAGACGACCATGTCACTCATCGGGATGCCGGCGTGAGCGAGAGCGACGGAAGCCGCTGTAATCCCCGCGCAGCGGGTACCAGCCTCGGCACAGATGATCTCGATCTCGACGCGGATCTTGCTGCGAGGGTAGAGTTCGGTCAGAACGACGCTCTCGAGCGCCTCAGCCGTGACTTTGGATATCTCTCGGCTGCGGCGATTGAATCCAGGTCGGATTCTGTCCGTGGTCGAGAAAGGTGCCATGTTGTAGCGCACATCGAGCACAGCACGGTCTTGACGCTGAATCTTACGAGGATGAGCCTCCATCGGCCCATAGACCGCAGCGATGACGTCATTCAGTCCCCAGCGCATGCGAGCTGAACCATCGGCGACGGGGACGACGCCGACCTCGATAGAAATCGGTCGAATCTCACCGACGGTACGACCGTCGAGGCGAATTCCATTCTCATCTATACATTGTACATCTCCATATCCACCCATCAGGCAACACCTCCATATTCAGCAACCTTCGCTTCCATAAGCAAGTCGTTGAGTTTCGCACTGGCTTCGACCATACCGGTCACTTCGCCATCGATCCAGACTCGTCCGTTGTCGCCAGCGATAAGTCGGCATTCTGTCTCTTCCTTGAGTTGGCGCAGATTGTTACCTCCACGGCCGATGAGCCGCCCTAACAGGTGAGGATCAATCTCCTCAACAGTACCTGAGCGAATAGCACGCAATCCCATTCCTTTCATAGTAACGACGCTCGAGTGATTCTCCTCGACTTCCTGCACTCGGCACAAAATCGAGTCACCAATATCCAGAACCTTTCGGATGCCACCGAATTCGGCCTTTGAAGGGCCCAGACTCATCGGCAGAATCGCGTTGAAAGGCGCGCCGATGTCGATGAACCAGATATTGCTGGTACATCCCTCGATGTAACCGATCACCAGATCGGATGGCCGCGGCACGTATGCCGTGCGTCGCGGCTCGACCGAGACGGTGCCGTCTCGGATATTCTTTCGTCCTTGCTTCACAGCACGCAGCCGGCCATTCATAGCAACTACGCCATGGCCTGCTGAGTACTCCCCAGAATCACCGAGATCTTCTCCCGGAGCAACAAGCAGGGGTGCTTGTTGAGAATCGCGCGGTCCGCCCGCGGTATCGTCTCCACTCATGTTATCGGGCCGCGCGACCTGCCTCCCCTTCATAACCGTATATGCCTACACCTACGGTGTATTAGAAGTCGGCTTCTGAATTGAAGTCAGTCGAGTTCTTTCACATCGAGACCGGAAGAACGCTTTGCTACTCGGCTGATCAAATCCGTTTTCATTCCGCCCGGACACTCGACGATGCAAGCCCACGAGCCATCCTCGAGCCATTCCTCCTTCAGGATGGAATCGCGCAGCAATTGATTGACTCCACCGTAGTCCTTGCCCGAGACTCGGAACGCCAATCTGACTGTGATGAATTGCAGAGGGATCAGAGGTCGGAGTGCTGTGACTGCATCTTGGACCTGGCGCTCGACAGAGAGGAATGGATCTACGGAGAATCGAGCTTCGTCCAGTGCGTGTTCGATACGAATAGGAGGATGAGGTGAGCGTGTCTTTGGATCGGTCGCGGTGGTAGCTATGGCGTTGATTATCTGTTTGCGTTTGTTCTCGACCATCTTCTTCCGCTGCATCGTCGTCAATTGAATCGAGCCGTCACGCAGGATTCTCTCGACGCATGGCACGAGTTCTGACGTCCCGAAGATGTTCTGTAGCGCCTCAGCGGTCGGTCTATCTCCGGCACGCGCATCAGACCAGACTTCATCGGTCGCCAGCATTTCCTCGAAATCAACATTCTCTGGATTCTCCTTCCATTGCGCGACGAGGTCGGGATCGACGAGAATTTCGTAGCGACTACCACCCTTCTCAAAGCGAGCGATCACTGCATCGTCCAGACTCACCATGCTCGCCCGAGTCGTGCCTCCGCCCTTAGAGCAATCGGGTGGTCAACGAGATGAACAGATTGCTCGATGTCCGATTCAACTGAGTCGGTCAATCTGTTTCAAGGTGTCATCGCGGGACATCTTGGTGTAGCCACTGCCATTCAGAACCGCTATCTCCACAGCGTCTCTGTTGAGGTCTTCATCGATAGAATCACGCAGCGCTTCGAGACCGAGTTTGATAGCGGCATTCTGGGTCATCTTGGGCTTCCAATTGGCCTCGAAATAATCGATGACAGCCGAACGTCCGCGCCCGATCGCGCCCGCATGATAGGATTGGTAGGCACCCGAAGGATCTGTCTCGAAGAGATGCACGCCATCTCCATCGACGCCAGCGATTAGAAGTGCAGTACCGAAGGGTCGTGCACCACCGTATTGAGTGAAGGATTGCATGTAATCACACATCTTCTTGACGAGGGTGGTCACCGGAACTGGATCGCCGTAAGTCATCCTGTTTACCTGACACTGGACTCGGGCGCGGTCTACGAGTTGTCTCGCGTCGGCAACCAGACCTGAAGTGGTGAATCCGATGTGGTCATCGATCTGATACATCTTCTCGATCGAATCGATGATGACGAGCTTGCTTGAAATCCGCTTATCGACTATCAATACGACTCCGTCACGGAACTTCAGACCGACTGTCGTAGTTCCGCGCTTGACGGATTCTCTTGCGTACTCGACCTGATACAATCGTCCATCTGGCGAGAAGGTCGAAACCCCATGGTCATATCCTCGTCCGCTCGGCTGCATGGTTAACGAAGTCCAAGCCATGAGAGGCCTCTTATCAACCTTGGTCGGCGCCTCGGGCGAAGTCTCTTGATAGGAAGAGGGTGAACTTCCGCCGCATTGATTTCAGATGACTATCGCCGCCACATCATGAGAATCGCGGTTCTCGCCTCAGCGGGCAAGGATTCCACATACGCCGCATGGTGGGCACATATGCAGGGTTGGGAGGTCTGCGCCCTCGTCACCGTCTGGGTCACAGGGAAAGATTCGATGATGTTCCAGTTGCCTGAAACGCCGCTGGCTGGCCTTCATGCAGCCGCATCTGGCGTCGCTTGGCTGCCTGTCCTCTCTGATGGTTGTGAAGACAATGAAATCGATGATCTCGAGGCCGCGCTCGCTGGTCGCAGCGACCCTCAGGTCGCCTATGACGTGATTCGCGCGCAAAATCCACATATCGAATTCCCCGACACCCTCCAATTGCTCGATCCACCCCTGCAAATCGACGCATTGGTCGTCGGTGCTATTCGTTCTGACTACCAGAAGACACGCATCGAGCGCCTCTGCGAGCGTCTCGGATTCATCTCATATTGTCCACTCTGGCATCACTCATCAGACGAACACATGAGCTCACTCATCGAACACGGCTTCGATGTCCGAATCGTCTCTGTATCCGCCGACGGACTAGACTCGCAATGGCTGGGCATCTCCCTGAACGAGGATCGGCTCACCGCACTCCGTGAGGTAGCCGAAACCCACCGCTTCAACCTCGATGGGGAGGGCGGTGAATTCGAAACGATAGTCCTCGCCGCCCCGCACCTGTCCGGGCGCATCGTTACCGAGGGGGAGACACATTGGCGAGGCAGCAGAGGCACTTGGAAACTCACTTCAGTACGCTTGGAATCACTCCGCTAGCCTCAAACGGGGCAGCAAAGTCGGCGAGACACGGGGAACACAGTGACGGTATCACCACTCGACTATCGATACGGTCGCGAAGAGGCCAAAGAGATCTGGTCTCGAGAGGGGCGCCACACTCGCCAATTGGATGTCGAGCGAGCGCTTGTATGGGCTCATTGCCAGCTCGGGCGCGTCAGCGCCGAGCACTATGATACGATCGCTGATATCGCCGACCCTGGCATCGTGACCGCTGATCGGGTCGACGAGATCGAAGCCGAGACCCGCCACGACATCATGGCTCTGACCAAGGCGATGGCCGAGCAGGCTGGTGAGGCTGCTTGGTGCATTCACTTGGGCGCCACCAGCAACGACATAGTTGATTCTGCTGTGGCGCTGCAGATACGGGACAGCATTCGTCTGCAATACGAGATGCTGAAACAATTGCTTGGAACATTATGCGACCTCGCCGAGCGTGAGAGAGATACGGTGATGCTCGGCCGCACCCATGGACAGGCCGCTGTGCCGATCACATTCGGGCTGAAGATAGCGGTCTTCGTCGATGAATTCCGCCGTCACCTCGACCGTCTCTCAGAAATGGAAAAGCGGGCCATCACCGGCAAATTCCTCGGCGCGGTGGGAACCGGCGCCGCACAGGGCGAGAACGCCAGAGAATTACAGAAGCTCATCCTCGACCATCTCGGCTTGACCGTGCCCGTCGCGACAACTCAAGTGGTTGGCCGCGACCGTTACATCGAGTGGGTCGGGTGGATGGCCAATGTCGCTGCTTCGATCGAGAAACTCCTGCAGGAGGTCCGGAACCTGCAACGCAGCGAGATCGCCGAAGTCGGAGAGTGGTTCGATGCCGAGAAGCAGGTCGGTTCCTCGACCATGGCCCACAAGAGGAATCCCATCACTGCAGAGAATGCCTGTGGCCTCGCCCGCATCGTTCGAGCGATGATCATACCATCTTACGAGAACGCCCTGCTCTGGCATGAGCGTGATCTCGCCAACTCATCGGCGGAACGCTTCACCCTGTCTCATGCAATGATTCTGACCGACGACATCCTCGGCAAGTGTGACCGCGTCATGGGCAAGTGCGTCGTCGATGCAGCGCGCATGAAAGTCAATATCGATTCACAGAATGGTTTGGTCATGGCCGAGAAGGTCATGCTCGCTCTCGTCGATTCAGGAATGCACCGAGATGAAGCCCATGAAGTGCTTCGAAGTGCCTCGATGGCATCAATTTCAGAAAACCGGAACCTGCGCGATGTCTGCGCTGACAATACGCAGATAAGTGATAAATTTGATTCGGATGAATTGGACGCCCTCTTCAACCCGATGAATCATCTAGGCGTCAGTGGCGAGATCGTCGATGAAGCGGTCGCAATCGCTCGCAATTATCTCTGATGCAAGATCAGTAGATGTACATCAGCAAAAGCAAGCAAGTGCCGGTGATAGCGGCGATGACGCCGAGGAGCATTATCATCGCGTGAGGCCCATATTGATTGACATCCTCGAGCGCTGTGCGCAGAAATCCATCCTTCGAAATAGTCGCCAACATGTTCAATTCCGATTCTTCGAAGAATGGAGCCTCGCGTCGTGGTATCCTCTCAGCCATGGGAACGCACAGGCGTGTGTGGCTGAGTCCTTCAGCCTATCCGCAAGAATGGGCAGCCGAACAGAAATCCTCATCCACCCTGAACTTCGGCACAAGCCCTGTGTTAAACCTCGATGAGGGGCCTGTCCATCTCGCCGTCGAGGCTGGGATCGGTGGCACCTCGTTCTGTCTCAGTCTGGCAGCGGCTGTCTTGGAGGCGAATGGCAGAGTCGTTTGGCTGGGACGAGAGATGCCAGATGGTCAGCGAACTGCAGCCATTCTAAACTCACTTAGTGAATCACAACTCGAGAAGTTGTTCGTCATTCAGTTCGGACAGGATTTGCTCACCCGCGTGAGGGCTACAAAACCTCTAATTTCCCGTTTGTCAACCACGGATCTCGTAGTAATCGATGATTGGTGTGGCAGTGTGGGCCGTGCAGCAGCGGACGATACAGCAGCGATGCGCCAGATCATCGCAGCCGCCAAGGATTGCCGACTGATTTTCACATCCAAAGCCTACGAGAGTCCCGCAGGGATCGGTGAGCCGTGGCGAGCGAGAGGTGGAACAGAATTCTCTGGAGAGGCAATTAACTTGGCATGGCTGTTTCAATCGGAGCGTCTGGGCAATAGACGCGAACTCAGAACCGGCGACCAGTGTACCGAACTGGTGCTCACCGAGAAGGGCTTCTTTCCTGCTTGATCACTCGTCTGAATCGCTTCGAAGCGCCAGCAATCTGTCCAATTCGGCCAGCGCATCTGTATCTGGGACCATCAGATCGGAGGGGTTCCGCGCCTCGCCTGAGTATTCGAAGGGATTCGTCGTCGAGGCTAGAAGGCGGCGCTGGCGCAACCTCAGAATGAACCAGAGCAAAGCCAGCGCCGAGAGTGAAAGTGCGGCTGAGGAGATTGATTCCCAATCGATTGCCATGCAACCCGATTGGTGTCTCAGTCTTGATTCTTCGCGAGTTGCGGCAGGCCTCGGTCAAGCGGCTTTGCGAGGTGACGGCGGTTCGAAGGTGTGGGTTCTACCCAGCCTTGATGATTCGATTCACCGAGTTGAAGTGCCGGCCTGACAATCCACACTTTGCTATGGGTTGCACCGCAGGTGAGGCAGCGCAATGGCTGCTCACTGCCAGCGCTACGCATGCTTCGGTCGCAGCAGGAAGGCCTTGTCGAAGTTCTTGGCACCAACTCGACCAGACGGAGGCGTTCGAGATGAATGGCGCCGTCTTCGGGTGATGGAAGCCCGACCCACTCGACCATATCGCCGATGACGAAGCTGCGAAGAAGTCGATTAACGGGGCCCGATTCAGAGAATGCGACGAGCCGCTGGATCCGCTCGCCATCGTAGACCACGAGCGATGCATGACCGCCCCGGGTTTCCTCAACTGCGCTCAAGACAGTTCCAGCATTAGAGCCCAACAGATGATGATCCGAGACCTGATTGGTCCTGTGAACAGCATGATTCTCAGATCTCTCGACATCGTCACGGGATTGCAGGAATCGATGCGCTGCGTCAACGATTGCCTCCGAATCGCCTCTGATGCCATAGAGCACAGGGCAAGGTGTGCGAGGCGAGATCAACCCACGACCTGCCGTCGGATCCCGGTTGGCGAAGGTGCCGGGGTGTTCCCGTTCCATCTCGACGATCGCCGTGGATGAAACGTGACGCTCAGTCCCAACCGCCTCGGCCTTGCGCCAAGCGATCAATTCCCAAGTGGAGTCGTCATCGGGCGACCAAGCAATAGCAGAACTAGCGCCGACGATGCCGATCGGCGTGCTCGTCGAATGAACGGAGATGAACGAGCCATTCGCAGCAGCCAGACGATCACGCCAGTCGACGAAGCCGCGCACAGAATCCCAGTACCAATTCTCTGGCAGAGTCTGATCGGCAAGGATGATAGTAGGTTGCGGTGAATGTTCATCGGCGGGGTATGTCGATTCGATCTCGTCGAGCAGGGCGTGATGAAAGTCCTCTACCGATTCGGACAATCGTCGCAGATTCTTTTCGGGCAGGCTACAGACCGCTGCCAAGGCTGCATTACCCCGCGTCCGCTTAGGAGCGAAAGGCCAGAGACGCACGAGTCGTCGCTCGACCACAGCAAAATCCTCGACTCTAGTGCTGATTCGTTCCAGCATTTGATGGAAATGATAAGTGGTACAACCGATTTCTGGATGGTCGGTGTCATCCATCGCGATATACACGACGAGCCGTTTCTCGGCACCGCTCACGCAGCACCCTCCAGTATCTTATCGATTACTCCGGCAAGACCACTGCTTGGATCACATCGAATGGCCTTGACTCCGAATTCGAATGCTGCGCCCATATCGACTCCCCTGTCCCCGACCATGACAGAGCCGGATTCATCGGCTCTATCGGTCCAATCATCATCGAATCGGAGGAATAGTCCGACTAAGTTCGAATCCTTCGCGGCCGCTTCGAGCAGTTGTCTGCCCGCCTCCAGCATGCCCGGATTCGGCTTACGGGCCCAAGCGCCTTCCCAAGGCGCGTAGGGTGAATGCAGAATCAGGTCGAGGTGCGCGTCTGGGTCTCCCTCCAGAAGCAACTCGCGCAGGCGGGCGTGAATCGTTGCCAAAGTGCCAGAAGGCCAATGACCTCGTCCGATTGGAGATTGGTTCGTCACCACGCAGATTCTGAAACCCGCGCGCCTCAAGGCTCCCACAGAGAGGCCAGCATCTGGTAACAGAACGACTTGCTCGGGTGAATTGACATAATCCTCAGAACCGATGTTCAACACTCCATCCCGGTCTAGATAAGCGATATGACCGTTCCACTGCGCCCCATTTGGCAGCTCAGGCAGGTGGAGGCCATCGGTCAGGCCCACTGCGTCACGATGCGGCTCCAGTATCGGCTCACATCCCATGATTGGCCTTCACGGCCTCCTTGACGATGTGATTGATGACCAATTGCATATCTTCGATTCTCTCCATCGACTGCGTCGGCACGACGATCGCAACATCAACGAGTGAGACCAGTTTGCCTCCCGCGCCGCCCTCAAAATCGCCAGTCACAGCGGCGGTGCGACAACCCGCAGCTCGGGCGGCCTCGATGCCATTCAGCACGTTCACAGAGTTGCCCGAGCCCGAATAAGCGATCACCAGATCACCGGGGCGGGCGAAGGTGGCGAGTTGCCCTGCGAAGACGTTGGCGTAGTCGGTGTCGTTGGCCCAGGCGGTGAATGATGAGATGTTGTCCGTATGCGCGATGGTGCGGATCGACAGTTCCTTCGACCAATCTCCAGCGCTGTGAGAGGGGGTTGCTGCGCTGCCTCCATTTCCAATCATGTGGATGCTGCCACCGTTGCTGCGAGTGGCTTCAAGCTCCTGCCAGAGAGCGGCGATGCTATCACGCGAGACATTGGCGAGAGTGCGGCTCAAATCACCGATGTAGGACTCAACGAATGATTCGAAGTCGAAACCCAACACTCACACCTCAGTTTGGACCGGCGAGGGCATCCTATTTACGAGTTGATGATTCGAGTCGAATCAATGTCCGAACCCATCGGTGCTCTTCTCGGCGTCGTCGCCGAAACGATGGGTATGAGTGGCGATGGTCTGCGATTGCTGCTTGGCAGCATAGGTATGCTGCTGCTCGCTCTCTCGTTTCACCGACATGGACAGAAGGGTTCGGTTGAGGCTGCCGCAGCGGGCTGGATACTCCTCGGACTCTTCGTCTATCTTCGCTCTGAGTATTATGTCAAGATCGACGACCCGCTACTCATTCTGATGACCGCGATGGCTCTGCCTGGCGGCATCCTCCTCGCGATGATGGAAATCAGGGATGCAAGGAACGAGGTCAGCGACGAATCACTTGTCTGGTTCCGCGGCTGTGTGGCTTGGGCGATGATTCCCTATCACCTCGTCTACAGCATACCATTCCTCAACATCGCTGTCGTCATGCTGACTGCGTCGAGTGCCGAGTGGATGCTCGAATTCGCCGGAATGGGACAATACACCCTCGGCGAGGTGATGGTGGAACTGCATGACGGCGGTGAGATTACGCTTTCGGCCTGGGGCGGCAATATGTGGATTCTGACAGAACCTCTGGGAGAAGGCGGCTTCTTCGTCCCGATGTACCATGCCGATGGGAGCCCTGTCCACATCGCCTTCATACTGAGTTGCTCCGGCTTGCAATCGATGATCATCTTCGTGGGGGCAATTGCTGCACTACGCACCGTTCCCTTCAACCGACGACTGCGAGGTCTGTTCATCGCCGTACCGACGATTCACATCCTCAACACCTTCCGCAACGCCGGAATCGTTTGGCTCTCCCACAGTTATTCCGACTGGATCTTCATGGGCTTGAACATATTCGATTTCGCCCATAGTTACGCGGCCAAGGGAGCCAGTCTCTTCGCCATGTTCCTGATGGCAATAGCTCTCTTCGACCTCTTGCCGGAACTTCATCGACACATCATGAGGTTCATTCCGCCGTCTCTATGGCCGAAGAAGCAAGAGTCCGTCAGCGAGTCCTGAGACGGCTCAACGAGTTCGGAGTCGCTCGTACAATTTTCCGCGCAACGGCATGTCGTGCTCCCATGCGAATTCCTTCATCACCCGCAGCGACTCCTTCTCGAGGTTTGGATCTCCGACAAAATCCGTCACGTGGATGACTCCTTCTCTGGTGTTGGCCTTGAATGCGGCTACGGCTTCCTCCTTGTGGAAGACGAGGTAGGCGGAACCGTACCCGAAGCGCTCGCGCAGCATGCTGCCAAAGTAATGAATCAACGGATCGGAAGGGGGGATGACGAGATCACGCGAGCGACGTAGGGTCTCTGATTCGTCGAGGATATCGAGACGACCCCAGCAGACATCGTGCATATCGTCGACGAGGAAGCCCTTGATGAGTGTGCCATCCTCCTCGAATTCACGCATCACATCACTGATGTCCTCGGCGGAGAATGGTGCGCCTGCGAGCCTCTCGACCTGTTTGAGGGTGAGAACGGGAAAATCCTTGACCAATTCCCGCAGATAATCTCTCTTGACCTCCCAGAGATTCAAGCCGGTGAATGGCTCGACGGTCTTGAAGCCACCACGATAATCCTGCACCAAATGACCACTGCGGACCAGAGGCGAGATCAGTTTTCTGAACTCGGCTCGCTTCATCGCGTACCTCTCCATGTAGATCGTTGGGTCGTGATGATCCCGGAAGAATTGCAGGATGTCTTCGTCTTCCTCCGGAGCCGAGAAGTTACGAATCGTCAACAAGCGCCTGAAATGCTCCATCCGCGCCCAGACGAGATGGCCGCGCAGATTCGTTCCGTGATGCAATTGATGGGCGGCTGCCATCGATTTGAGATTGACGCGGAACATCTCACAGCGGCCGCGTAAGGCGAAATCATCGCGGAGTTCATTCATGTGTTCCAGAGCGATGTTCTCGTTCTCGTAGCGGCTGTTCTGATGTAATGAATGGTGATGGAAGAGTGCTCGATTGATCTGTTTTCGAGACATCGGCTGGACCACGCCACCACGGATGTAGCGCTCACCATCACCCATCGATTTGAAGCCAAGATCGGCGAGAATCTGTTGCACGGCCTCATCGCAGTCATGCACCGGAACGCCATTGAATGAATGGATGAGTGAAACATCGACGAGCCGATCTCGATAATTCTCCAACAATTCATTGAATGTGTCTTTGAATTCGTCGAGATAAGAATGCGGGATGTTGACGTCCTTTATCTCAAGATAATCATTGACGACGAACATCAGGATCCGCCCAACCGGATCGACGCCCTTGAAGACAGGGTGGTACCAGCCCTGTTTGAGAATCAGGCGGACCTCCTGAATGAAGCGGCTGCAGAATGGATCTGACTGCGACAATATGCGCATCGTGCGGTCTTCGGCCATCGGTGAAAGGAGACTTTCAGCATCGATTTCACTGGAATAATAATCCGTGGGATCAGGTTGCAAGGCAACGATTCTGACGATCTTCTTGGAATTCTCCAAGTCCCTGAGCACCTCCGCCAATTCCTCCACTGGCCGTGTGACGAAGAAGCGGAGCGTGTGTAATCGAACAGGTCCGATTCTCTCGATGAGCGCTGTCACCGCCTCGGGGAAGCTCATCGGCTCGACTACTCCGTAGATTCGATGGAAAAGCGCCAACGATCGTTTGCGATTCGGTAATTCGATGTATTTCTTGCCAACGATGAGTTGGCGCTCGAGATTCGCAAGAGCGCTCTTGATCGATCGCTGGATGGGAATGTGCTCCTTTCCTTTTGGATAATCGGCGAAGAGTTCCGCCCGCGAGATGCCTTCTTTGGGGATCTTCGCCAGCAATTCCTCCTCGTACGGGCCGAGCCACGGCTCACCACGCAGACCGAGGAAGAGGGGCAGTTGATCCTCTATCGTGTAGCCAACCCGATTGTGCAGCAGTCTGCCGTTGATGATGTCAGGGTCGTGCTTGATGTCCTTCCAATCGCGGAATCGATAATTCTTGACTCGGTGCAGCATCTCATCTCGTCTCTGCACGAAGACGAGGTTGCGGATGGCGTCCGCGGGCTCTTCGAACTGAGTGAATGATTTCTGCAGGATCAAGGTCTGGAGCGTGCGATAATCGACGACTTCGACCTGTCCGCCGGTGATTCTGTATTCGTCGACGCGCAGGATGTATTCACCATCGTCGGTCTGTGTGAAGAAGCCGATCGAGACGAGGTTGCGCATCTCAAGTTCCTGCAATAACGATTCGACCTGAGCACGAGGGAATGGCAGTCTCTCGACCAGAATATTGAGAGTCGCTGGGCCTTCAGAGCCGAGCATGTCGAGCAGTTTCAGGCGCAGACAATCTATGGGGTCAGAGAGATAGGTCTTCTTCCACTTATTCGGCTGTCCTTCCTTGAAATCGACACCGGTCTCATAAGTCATCCCACCGGTGTAGAGTTTTCTCAGATCCTCCATCTCCTCGGCTCCAGCGACAGCCAGACAGCCGAGGGTACCATGGACGCCGGCCATTCGCTCGGAGAACCACTTGTCGTCAATCTGCGAATGACCGGTGTTGCGAACCTTGGTGATCAGGCCTCGCTCGGCCAATTCGTAGACCCAGCCACGTAATAGAGTCGCATCGATAGTCTTCAGTTTGTCGCTGTAGAGCGGATGGGTGAGAGTCTTCTCGAGGCCGCCGCCCATGTCCATTAGACGCAGCAGGCCGGTGGCGCTGCTGGGAACGGCGACCTTGTCCTGGTAGTATGTCCCTAATTTGGCCTTGTCCAGATCGGTCGCCAACGAACGCGCGCCCAACAGACGTCGCAGAATCTCCGGGTCGATGTCCTTGATCAGATAAGCGCGCGTCCGCAGACTCAGAAGATCCTCGAAGGAGGACATGAAGAGGGTCATTCCCAGTGGCGAAGGCATCTTCACCTTACGATGGACGATGCGGACATCCTCACTCTCCATCCTGCTGATGAAATCGGCCAATTGTTTCATGTCGAGGTCGATGGTGAAGATTTCATTCATCGCCTCTCGGATGAGGACCGAATCCTCCATCTGACGATGAGCCCGTAGAAGCTGCTCGGCTCGAGTCTGGAATTGCTTCGGGGTCACCTCATCGGCGCCGATGCGGCGAGGATTCAGCATGCTGCGACTCGACACCTCACGGAATCGCTTGGCGAAGAGTTGGGTGTCGAGCAGATAACGCTGCAGCACCTGCCTGCTGGTATCCTCACGGAATACATTGGGAATCTCGGATATCTCGACCTCATGACTCAATTTGATCATGAATCCGTTTTCGTCGAAGGAGATCTCGTTGACTATCACATCGTCGCGCGTCGCGACTCCGGCGAAGAGATATCCCAAGGCGAGATTGAAGGCCCTACCGCGGCAGGTGGTGACGATGTAGGTCGGCAGTGCACCAGCAACCTGTTCGACGAGGATGCGGTCCCTCGAAGGGACTTGGAAGGTGGTTGCCGTATGCTCGTCCAGATAATTCGCCAGAGCATTCGCAACCGGTTTGCTCAGGCCATAGACATCGGTCAGAAGCGGCCTGAAGTCGCGGCCCATGCGAGACAGCACCGAGACTCTGTCCAAGACGTCGAGCACCTCGGCGCTCAATTCGTTCGAGCGGCTTCTGGCTTCGCCGGCCCAGGAAGGAATAGTCGGTCGATAACCGGTGGCCGATGTGACATTCACCCGCGTACCCTGCACGCTCGAGACTCGATATGTCGAACCGCCGAGCAAGAAGACGTCACCATTGCGCATACTGGCGACGAAACCACTAGACAACATACCGACGAGAGTGCCATCCGAAGTGAAGACGAGGTAGTTGTTATCGGGGGCGATGGTGCCGATGTTGGTGTAGTAAATCATCTGCGCATAGCCGCGCTTGCCGAAGCGATTATCCTCCCAATCTACCCAGATTCTGCGTTCTTCCTCCAACAGGTCGAGCACTTCGATGTAATCGTCGTACGGCAGGGCTCGATAAGGCCAGGCGCGTGTCACCAATTCGTATGCTTCGTCGATGTCCCATTCCTTGATGATCGATAATCCGATGAGGAATTGAGCGAGGACATCGAGTCCATTCTCAGGGAATTTTAGTATGTCCATTGAGCCGCGCAGTATGCCATTCTGCAATGAGACGAGTTCGAGCAGGTCGTGGGGCGAGGTCGGCAGTAGACGAGCTCTTGGCAGGCCATCGACCTGGTGACCGGCTCGACCGATTCTCTGCAGGCCGGTGGCGATCGAGCCAGGACTGCCGACCTGCACGACGCAATCGACCGAGCCGATGTCGATGCCCAATTCCAGACTCGATGATGAAACGACGCAGCGTAGATATCCGTTCTTGAGGCGCTGCTCGACGTCGAGGCGAATCGCCTTGTCCATCGAACCATGGTGGCCCTCGACGCCCTCGGTTCCGAGAATCTTCAATTTCTGCACCACCGTCTCGGTCATCTGCCGAGTGTTGACGAAGACCAAAGTCGTTGTATGCGCCTCGACGATCTCCTTGATGCGATCGACATTGTGTTCGAGAATCTCCTTGACCGGAATCGAAGAGAATCGAGGTGCGGGCAGGATGATGTCGAGATCGAGTCGCCTCGAACCCGAGACTTTCGCGATGGCGATTCGCTGAGGTTCGGTATCGCTCTCTCGCGCATCACTGGCAACGAGGAACTCGGCGACCGCTGAGAGTGGCTCCATGGTCGCCGAGATACCGATTCGCTGCACATTGGAATCGATGACGCTGTCCATCAGCGCCAGGCTGAGGGCGAGATGCGTCCCGCGCTTGGACGGAACCAGACTGTGCATCTCATCGATGATCATCCACTTCAAGTCGTTGAGCAGCGGACGGAATCGCTTCGAGGCTAACGCCAAACCAAGCGATTCCGGTGTCGTGATCAGAATATGCGGCGGATTGCGCAGCATCCGCTCGCGATCCCTCTGCGGAGTATCGCCGGTCCGCAGACCGACCATGATGTCCTTGCCCCGCTTCGGCATGTAATTCTCCTTGATCTCGGTCAGCGGTCCAATCAGATTCCTCTGAATATCATTCGCCAGTGCTTTGATGGGAGAGATGTAGACGCACTGAATCGACTTCTTCGGCAGAGTTCCATCCATAGAACGCCGTACGAGGTCGTCGATTATCGAGAGGAAAGCGGTGAGGGTCTTGCCCGAACCGGTGGGGGAACAGAGCAGCACGTGTTCGCCATTGAGGATACGAGGAATCGCCATTTTCTGGGGCTCGGTGAAATCCGGAAACGTGTCCTTGAACCAGTTGCGAACCGGAGGACAGAGAGTATCGAGGAGTTCCTCCGTCGGCATGAGTTCCTCTACATACTCAATTTCAGGCATATCGTCCGCCAACCTACGGACAATTCAGCGCCTCGATTATCTAAATTAACACTTCTATTCCACATTTCACGCAGTACTATGTACTGATTGAGCGATTTGAATCATGATTCGATGTTTCTAAGCCGATTTTCAATTGATTCGAGCCACTTTACGGCACCCGCAGAACCGCCCTTATTTCGCAATCGTCTGAGGATGGCTTGAAAGACGGATGGCGAGTCGCATCTTCGTTGAAGATGGCTGATGAGAGGCGACTCGAGAGACTGACTTCGATGCTGAAGCGGCGTGGCATCATTCTCCCCGCCTTCGAGATATACGGCGGTGTTTCAGGCTTGATCGATTATGGCCCTGTCGGGGCAGCCATGCTGCGTCGGGTTACACAGAATTGGCTTGACCACTGGATGTCTCAGGGTGATATCGTTGAAATCGATTCACCGACCATCACGCCCGAAGCAGTGCTCGTTGCCAGTGGTCACGTCGGCGAATTCAGCGACCTGATGACCGAATGCAAGGCCTGCAGTTCGGTTTTCAGGGCTGACCATCTGGTCGAGGATGAGCATCCCAATGCAGATTCACTGAGGGCACAAGAAATAGATAGTTTGCTCGGCAGCGGCATCGCCTGTCCTTCGTGTCAAGAATCGGCTTGGACCGCCGCCCAACCGATGAATCTGATGTTCCAGACCAGTATCGGGGCAATGAGTTCGGGACGCACCGCCTACATGCGCCCCGAGACCGCTCAAGGCATGTTCATGCTCTTCCCCAGCCTCTACAGGCACTTCCGCCAGCGCCTGCCATTCGGAGCCGTGCAGACAGGGCACGGCTACCGCAACGAGATCAGCCCACGCCAAGGGATGATTAGACTACGCGAATTCAATATGGCTGAACTCGAATATTTCATCGACCCGCAGGATCCGCCCGTCGGTGACATCTCGAAACACAACGAGATCATCACGCTTATCCCCGACCCCGATGGGCCGCACTCCGGCGAATCTCGTATGAGTTTCGGTGCGGCCCTCGAAGCCGGCATCGTCCGTCACCCGACAGTGGCTTGGTTCCTCGCGCGGACCTGGGATTTCCTCGTCGGCGTCGGCATAGACCCTGCGCGAATCCGCTTCCGCCAACACTCCAGCACCGAGATGGCTCACTACGCCGCCGATTGCTGGGATTGTGAAATCCATGGCGAACACGGTTGGGTCGAGTGCGTCGGTATCGCCAATCGCACCTGCCATGACCTCGAGAACCACGAGACCCACTCGAAAGCCAGAGGCTTGCGAGCGTGGCGCCAATTCGCCACGCCTCGAAAACAGGTTGTCGAGCGACTGGCTCCGAACGGCGCGGTGATAGGACCGACTTTCAGAAATGATGCCGCGGCCGTCGTCACAGCCCTCGAAGCCCTCACTGAATTACCCGATTCACTACCCTTCGACCTCTCGCTCGAGGACGGCCGGAGCGTGACGATAAATCCCGACATGGTTGAGCACAGAGAGGAGACAGCGAATGTATCCGGTGAGTGGTTCACACCCCACGTCATCGAGCCCGCATTCGGGTTCGACCGCATAATCTGGCACATCCTCGACCACGCTTACACCGAGGGTGAGAAAGAGGGTGAGGACTACAATCATCTCAGTCTCGCAGCCGGCATCTCGTCCATCGATTGCGTCGTCCTGCCGCTCTTCGACAAGGGTGGAATGCCCGAACTCGCTACCGAGATCAACACCACCATCAACGCTGTTCCACGCCTCCGCGCACAACTGGACAGCAGCAGATCGATTGGTCGCCGCTATGCCCGTGCTGACGAGATAGGAGTCCCTTGGGCACTGACCGTCGACCATACCTCGCTAGAGGACGGCAGTGTCACCGTGCGCCGCCGTGACGATCAGGTTCAGGTGCGAGCTTTTGTCGATGAAGTACTCGAGCACCTACGAAACAACAGCCTCGATTCTCTCTTCTGAGAACCAATCTTCATGAGGCTCCACTTCTGCACCAATGCGTGAGCGAGGCTGCAAGCGTCGATGACTGGACGGAGAAGTACCGTCCATCGAACATGGCTGAGATGGAGGGTAACGAAGCCCAGTTGCGTCGCATCCGCCAATGGCTCGAGCGCTGGGCTTCGGGAAAACCACCCGCCAAACGAGGCATCATCCTCTCAGGACCACCCGGCGTGGGCAAGACCACGTTGGCCAGAGCCGTCGCCAACGAGCGAGGCTGGACGATCATCGAGTTGAACGCCTCCGAGGCTCGCAACGCCGCGGCGATTCGACGAGCGGCCACCAGAGGCTCGCAGCACATGTCATTGGCCAGCTTCGGTGAGGGGGCGGTTGCCGACAGCAGAACCATCGTGCTGCTCGACGAAGTAGACCATCTTTCTGGCGGCTTCGCCAAAATCTCCGATGAGAGGATCGAGCGAACCATCTCCCCCGAAAAAGAAGAGTCTGCCATTCTGAAGGGAGATTCAGGTGGCAAAGCGGAATTGCTCCATCTGCTAAAGGTGACCGAACAACCTGTGCTGATGACCTGTAACGACCCGATGCGCCTGTGGGGCAGGGGCAGGGCATGGCGACGCAACCGCGACCGAGTCCTGCGCCACGCTGAGAACATCCAATTCAAGCGCGTCGGCAAGTTGCACATGCGTAGAATCGCCCACCGAGTGCTCGACGGTGAGAACCTGAGCATGGACCCAGAAGCACTCGAGGCTCTACTCGAGGGCAACCCTGGCGATCTGCGGGCCCTGATCCGGGACCTGCAAGCAGCAGCCGCGGTCGCTGGAGAGCACATCGACATAGGGATGGTCAGAAGCCTCGCCCAGGTCTCGGAACGGGATTCACAGATCGATGTCTTCCGAGCCCTGAGAGACATCTACAAATCGGGATCAGGCAAGGAAGCATCGCGACTGTTGATGAATTCCGACAAAGATCCAGACCAGATGATCGCTTGGTTCGCCTGGAACAATCAATCGGTCTTCGAATCCAAGGCGCTTTCGCGAATCTCAGGAGCGATGCGACTAGCCGACAGGGCTCTGGCAACCAAATACACCAATCGAGCCTACCGCTCCTGGTATTGGGGCTCGACCCTGCCCGCCCAAGCCGCAGTCTCCCAACCACTCAAGGATCCGGGCAGCGACCCCTACCTCGGCTTCCCCAACTTCCTTCGAAGAGGTGGCGAGGCGTGGCGGACCTCTCGTGTCATAGAGGCGCTGGCCGAGGAATCCGGGGCCAGTCGGGCAGCGGTCAGAGAAGACCTCTGGCCCAACCTTCTGGCCGTCCACGACCCGAATCTGGGTGGTGATCCGAGTGATTTCTCACTCGCCATGCGCCTCGGTCTCTCAGGTGAGGATCACCTCGCCCTGCACGGCATTCCGAAGTCGAGGAGAGAGGCCAAGAAAATCCTCGATGCATTCCACGAAGAACTGGAGCTCCCCGAAGAAGCCGAGATGACTGGCTTCGCCCCAGTCAGTAGTCAAACCGCAAACACAGATCAAGCCGAGTCTGGCACGGACGCGAGCAGCAATGAATCGGCAGACGACGAAGAGAGCGGCAGCACTCAGTTCTCGCTCGAATCCTTCTGACATTCCCGCAATGGGAAGCCTATCGATCAGTCAGACCGAGCCCATGTACGGGGATGCAGAAGAACCAGCACGGTCAGGAGTTCGAGACGACCGAGCCACATCAGCATGGTGGCTATCACCATCGACGGCTCACTGAGCGCCGCCCAGGTCGCAGTGGGACCGAATGCCCCCAGCGCCGGTCCTGTGTTGCCGAGCAGTGATATCGAGATCGATAACACGTCTATGAGCTCCAGCGACGGCTCGAGGAAGGATATCGTGAGTATCGAAGCCGTTACTAGGACCATCCAAGAACTGAGCATGCCGAGGACGATCCAGATCTTCCTCTCCTCGATGACCTGCTGGTTGAAGCGTATCGCCACGACCTGGCGTGGCTGGATGATCTTGACGACCTCCCTCTTGGCCAGCTCGAAGGCGATGCGGATTCTCATCACCTTGAGACCACCGCCGGTAGAACCAGCACTGGCCCCCACAATCATCAGCAGCAGCAGGACGAACTGGCTGAATACGGGCCAGCTGGCGAAGTCGGCACTGGCGTACCCCGTGCTCGATATCGAGATGGACTGGAACAGGGCCTGCCTCAGAGCGACCAGCGGGGCCAGGTCACCCTCAGTGGTGCCGAACCTGTAGAGATTGAACGACATCGCCAGCCATGCTACAAGCAGAATCAGGATGTAGGTACGCAGCTCCTCGTCCTTCAAGACCTCCTTCGTGCGGCCTGCGAGCATCAGGTGAAGCAGGCTGAAGTTAATGCAGGTAAGCAGCATGAAGACAATCAGTATCACTTCCACCCGAGCCGAGTCAAAGCCCATTATCCCGCTATCCGAAGTGGTGAAACCACCTGAAGGAAGAGTGGTCAGGGAATAGTTCACAGAATCGAACAACCCCATCCCGCCGAGGAAGTAAAGCATCCCGAACTCGAGGACCGTCAGTACAACGTAAATCAGCCACAGCCGCCTAGCGGTCCACTGCAGGCTCGGACCGAGGCGAGACAGCGAGGGACCTGTGAGCTCGGCCCTAGCTAGAGACATCCCCCCGCCTAGCACACGGGACAGAATCAGCAATCCTAGCATGATCACGCCCATTCCACCGACCCATTGAGTAATCGAGCGCCACAGGATCAGGCTGCTATTCTGGCTTCCTATGCAGTCGTCGGCCACTGTGAGGGCGGCGCACACGGGACTGGTCGAGATGTCGATCACCGTGGCCCCCGTCGTAGTGAATCCGGACATTGACTCGAACCACGAGTACAGCAGCCCCCTGAGCCCGTCCCAGATTGAGGCGTCACCCGCCATCATCTCGAAGGGCCCGTAGAACATCCCCCCGAGCCAGTATGGCAAGGCGCCCACAGCGACGACGGGAATCCACCCGAGGGCGACGGAGGCGAATGCCTCCCTGTCCCTGACTCTGGAGGAGGCATCCGAATGTTTAGCGAGTGAGACCAGAGACTGGCCAATCACGAGGGCGAGGAAGAACGGAAGCAAGTAGGTTTTCGCTGCATACTCAGGACCCTCGGCTCCTATGTAGGCGCTGTAGGCGAATACCACCAGCAGGGGCAGGGCAATCAGCCGAATCGTCCAGCCCAGTACAAGTCCGACTACGTCCCAGCGCATCTTCAGTTCTCCAGAGCCTTCTCCACCTTCTTCAGGTCGTCTCTGGCAAGGAAGAGGTATATCCTGTCGCCAACTTCGATGCTCTCCACGGTATGCGGCTTCAGCATTACTGTCGACCCTTTGTCATCGTGCCTCTCGACCATCACAATCCTGGATCTGAGGACCCCTTCCGAGTCCTTCACCGACTTGCCTACGAACTTGTGCTGGTGATTCACTTCTGCTGATATCGAGATGATACCCGGGAAGGGCGGGATGACCTGATAGGTTCCGGGGATGTTCATGTGAATGGACTTCAGTATCGAAGTCACGGTCACCAGCCTGCGGCTGACGGGTCGGGTGAGTCCAATCCTGTGAACCGCCTCGACCAAGGCCCTGTCCTTGAGCAGCAGGCCTGTTCTGGGCACGCCTTTGTCCTTGGCCCGCATCGAAATGGCGATGTTCAGGTTATCATCGTCTAGCGCCGCTACTGCGATGTCATGGTGGTCTATTCCCAATTCCCGGAGCAGTTCCTCGTCTTGAGGATCGCCGTGTATGACATCGAGACGCTTGCTGTTGCCGGTCGGCGAGCCGACTAATTCGTTCGCTGCATCGAGGTCGGGCTCGATGACGACGACTTCCGCCCCGGTGGCCAGATAATGAGCAGCCAACTTTGCACCGAACTGAGTCGCGCCGAAAATCGCGACCAACGGGACCGATGGCCAATCCGGATCCTGTAGACCAACGCCCGTCGTTATGGTCGGGAAGCCTTCCGTCGAACGGGCCACGAAACACAGCAAGTCACCCTCTTGGATGACTTCGTTCCCATTGACCAGACTCCCGCCCTCAGAACCGGATTTGATCGCATAGATCGATGGGATGTCGACGATCCAATTGCCGACCTCGCCGGTGGTCTTGCCGATCAGAGCAGAATTCTGCATCACCTCAGCCACGGCAATCCAGGCGTTGTCACCGAGTGGCAGAATCTCCTCTACCGATGGTGCGAGGAGTCCTGCTGCGAGTTGTTTGACGATGTCGTCAGAGGCACAGACGATGTGGTCAGCGCGGCTCCAGCGCTCGAGCGGTCCGGCGCCGCGATTCTTGTCGAGCATCGTCGGGTCGCGAATAGTGGCGATGGTGATCACGCCACGAATCGCGCGATCACCGACCTGCTCGCTGTAGACACGCTTGGCAAAGGCACAGCCTAGCAGGTTGATTTCATCGCTGTTCGTGCATAGCACGACGATCTCGGCATCACTGATACCGGCTCGCAGTAGAGAGTCACGAGACAGGGCATTGCCGGTGATGAGGAGACAATCAATGGATTGCGACTCGTTGATGGCGACTGGGTCGGGGTCGATGAGAGCGACTTGACGCTTCTCATCGCGCAGCGCTGCTGCGACACCACGGCCGACTTCACCGGCTCCGATGATTATCACTCGCATTATGCGGCCGTCCTTCAGCGGAGTGCCTTTAATCATGACTTCTTCAGATGCCACTTATCAATCATCAGACGACTGCGACGCTGTTTGCGAAGACGTTCGTTCATTCTTCCTCAAATACCCTGTGGCCGGGTATCCGTTGCTCCGCCGCACGTTCGTGTTTGGCGGTTCCTCGAATGGTTCGCCGGTAGGCCTGCGAGGCTGCAGGGGTCATTCCTGCAGGCAACCAATTCCGCTGCGAGGAGTCCCAAAACAGGACCAGGGCCGGGGCGACGAAGATGAGGAGGATCGGGGTGAAGACAGCGAGCACGGTCGCGATTATGAGAATCGCTCGTGCGAGCGTGCTGGTGAAGAATGTACGAGCACGCTGGTGCTCGATTATTCGCGAGCCCTGCCAGGCTGTGATCATGGCGTGACCGAAGCAGGCGGTTAGGGTCAGGGCGAGGGCTACGGCGATGTTGATGGCTTCGAAACCAGTGGTTCCTGGCCAGACCTCTGGGTCGAAGAGACGCACATTGAGATGTGCTGCGCGCATCGAGCCGAAACCTAATCCGAGTGTCCAACCATAGGGCGCACTGGCTCGCAATCCAACGGTACGAGGGCGACCAAGGAGGAACAGAGCGAAGGCAGATTCGGCCATCGCGATGACTAGGGCGACAGCGCCGATCCAGAAGATGTTGGCGGTTTCCGATCGGATGTTGCTCAACAGCAGAGCATCGATGGCACTGGCGGCGAAAACTCCGGCGACGAGTCCGAACATCAGTGTCTTGACGGCGCCTGAAAGATCGTAGAATCCAGTCATCCGTGCGATGGTGCCGCGCCAGCCGACGTAGATTCCAATCAGGCCGATGGCGAATGCGAGTTGCATCTGCACCATCGGCAGGGGTGCTACGGCCATGTCTCTCGCACGGCGCCCATGATTTCAGACCAACGGCCCGATTATGACACTCATGACCGAGAATAGGGGGGGTGAACTTGTCTTACATGGTCGAGAATCGGGAACACGGACGTCAATCATGACACGGCGAGCCCGATAACGTTCAAACCACACCCAAGAGACCCGCAGTCCATGGCACTCGAGGGTCTGAAGAATCGCATCCTCAGCTCCGTCGGTCTGCTCTCGGGCAAGCGCGAGGCGGATGAGGAGGCGATTCGCGAATTGACTAAGTCGCTGAGACGAGCGCTGCTAGAAGCCGATTTCAATGTCAGACAGGCCAAAGAACTCACTGAACGTATCGAGCGCCGTCTGCTCGAAGAGCAGCCGCGTCCCGGAGTCCGTCTCGACACGCACGCGATGAATCTCATCTACACCGAACTAGTTCGACTACTCGGGCCGGCTCGAGAAATCAGACCTCATAACGAGACGGTCCTGATGGTGGGCCTCTACGGACAGGGAAAGACCACCACCACGGCCAAGATCGCCGAATGGTGGCGCCGGCATCACGGCGTCAAGGTCGCCGTCATCGAAGCCGATGTGCACAGGCCCGGCGCCTACGAGCAACTCTGCCAGCTTCTCGAAGACTCACCCGTCGAAGTCTATGGTGAGCCAGGCGAGACCGATGCTGTCAAGATCGTTCGAAACGGAATCGCAGCTGTCGGAACTGCTGACGTGGTCATCATCGACACAGCAGGCAGGGACAGCCTCGATGAAGGCCTGCGTGAGGAATTGTCACGCATAGCCAAAGTCGCCAACGCGACCGAGCGCTTTCTCGTCATCGACGCCCAGGTAGGCCAAGCAGCCGGCCCGGTCGCCCAGACTTTCCACGACCTCGTCGGAGTCACGGGCACGATCGTCACCAAACTCGACGGAACAGCCCGCGGAGGAGGTGCACTCAGCGCGGTCGCAACAACAGGCGCACCCATCGTATTCGTCGGTGATGGGGAACGCGTTCAGGACCTCGAGAAGTTCGAATCGGACCGCTTCATCTCGAGGCTTCTCGGCATGGGGGATATCAAGGGCCTGATCGATCTTGCTCCCGAAGACCTCGATCAGGAAGAGGCGATTCGGCTCACTCAGCGTCTCATGTCCGGCCGTTTCACGCTCACAGACATGTACACGCAGATGGAGATGATGAGCAAAATCGGCACCGTCGACAAGATACTCTCCCACCTGCCGGATGGAATGTTTGGTATGGGATCCATGTCCTCTGCTCAGAAGACGCAGATGCAGGCAAGTCTAGCGAAATTCCGAGTCATCATGGACTCGATGACGCAACAGGAGAAAGACGAACCTCTACTGCTCAAATCGCAGCGAATCCGCCGCATCGCACGCGGCTCGGGAACGAACGAGAAGGACGTCAAAGCACTCCTAAATCAATGGAATCGCAGCAAGAAGATGATGCGCGGAATGAAAGGCGATCGCAAGATGCGGCGACAGATGCAATCGATGCTCGACGTCGATGATGTCGACCTCGACATGGGGTGAATCCACTGCAACGACGCTTCGCCATCATCGGCCATCGAGCGCCGAGTTCAGGGCAACTGAACCTCAATGATTTGGCCGGAGGATCGGGCAGGATGGATGTTCTGATCCGTGCCGTCAACGCCGCCCTCTTCGTATCGCACGGAATTCGCGACGACTCCCACATCACACTCCATCTGTGTGGCGGACCGGGAGCCGATAGGCGAATTTGGTTCAACGGGCAGACCTTAGCAGGAGTGAGGCCAGATGAGCGTTCGATAGCCGGGCAGATCAAGGCGATCCTCAAACAGCCGGTGCCGCCAATCGGCATCTTCGAGGAGATCACTCAGGGCATCTTCCATACGGGCGGCAATCTTGCGGAGACGCTGGAAGAATGGGCCCGCGAAGGTGTTGAGATGCACGTTCTGGAGGTTGCTGGAATCTCTGTTGATGAGTTTTCAGCGAAGGGCGAAGAGAGTACGAGAATCGGATTTCTGCTGTCCGATGACCAGCCGTTCACGGAAGCGGAATCAGCGCTCATCGCCAACCTTCCGAGAATCTCTCTCGGACAGCGCTGGCTGCAGGGTCACTCCTGCATAACGATCCTTCACCATTCACTCGATTCACGTTGATTCGAGCCAGAATGGCATCCCGGACTCACCAGACTGGGTTGCAGCCGAGAGTAGTCTCTGAGACATGCCCAATGGATGGTTGACGGGCCAGGAGGAAAGTGGCGTGATGGCCGTCGAGCCCTCTATGATGGCATTGCAATCAGTCCCAGCGATGTCCTCGTCCTCGATCTGCGCCGCCCCGACCCGGTAAGCGACACCGATGTGCTCGGTGTCGGACATATCGATTGCATTGTGGTACCAACGGGCTCCCAGTGTCACGGTTTGATAGCCATTCGTCCAGTTCTGGGGCCCGTTGATGTTGAGCATCAGATTACCATTCGCGAAGGAGGAGATGATGAGTTCACGCTCGTGCTCGCCTTCAGGAACGTTCCTCGAGCCATTCGGGCGCAGCAGATTGAGGGGCAGAGTGGGCAGCACTGCCGTGCAGGCTTCGACTATCTCGACCGTCGCCGCCACCGATTGTTCGAAGTCCGCATGCTCGTAAGTAGCGAGGCTCGAAGCCAGCGCTGGCATGCCGTAGAGCCCAGCTTCACGGGCCGCCGAGACAGTCCCAGAATGCATCACATCGACAGATAGGTTCGGCCCCTGATTGACCCCCGAGACACAGAGAGCAGGTTGGATGTCGGGGGTCCAATGAGCCAATCCACCATCGAGAGCGACGATGACGCAATCACAGGGGGTACCATCGAGCGAGAACATCCGCAAGGCAGGACCATTCTCTTGGCGGATTACAGCCGCCAGATCGTCCCGCTCGACGAATCTGAGGTCGTGGCGCAGCGACAAGCGCATCCCAGAAGCGGATTGTTCCCGTGCCGGCGCCATCACTACGACAGGAAAGCCGCGGGCGTGAAGAGCCTCGATGAGCCGAATCAATCCCGGCGCCTCGATTCCGTCGTCATTCGTCAGAAACAGCGCCGGTCTATTCACAACCCAGCCACAGGCGACTCATACATCAAACGGTCTCTTGTTCCGAGTGCTTCTCAAGGGTAACTAGAACCAGCCCCGCGATCATTCCAGCACCACCCAGAAGCGTCCAAGCACCGGGTATCACATCGACTCCCAGCATCCATCCGATGAGGGAGCCAATGACCGGTTCCATGATCAGAACCATCGAAATGACCAGCGGTGGAATCCAGCGTAGTACAGCGTTTATCCCCGTGTGACCAACCAATCCGGGACCTAGAGCGAGGTAGGCGACATAAGTGAACCAAGCCGCACCGAGCCAACCGAATACACCGGACATCTCACCGAACCCGAGGCTGGCACCCTCCTGCACGACCGCCCACAGAGTCAGCAGTACAGCGGCGACCAGAGTGACTGGGAAAGCATAGAGGAACAGTGGCATCCAGGCTCGCAGAGTTCTGCCTGCTGCCAGATAACCCACGACTGCGACGGCGCCGACGAAAGCCAGGAAATCACCCCAGAGACTCACTCCAGCCTCGGCTCCCCCCCCGAGAATCACTGCGCCAGCCCCCGCGAAGCCGACCAGGGCGCCGGCGGTCTGAGTCCGACTCGCAGGCCGCCTCAACAACCACAATCCAGCGATTATGACCAGCGGATGAGCCGTCACGAAGAGCAGACTGTGGGTCAGCGTCGTGAGCTCGAGAGACATCAGCCAGGAACCGAAATGAACGGCCAGACAGACCCCCGAAACGGCCAGAATCGAGGCTGAGCCCGAGAAGCGTTGCCGCATCTCGCCATCGGCGCGCGCGTACTGCCAGAGAAAGCCCGGCAGCAGCACGAATGCAGTCGCCTGCAGCCGCCACGCGGCTTTGGTCACGGGTTTGATCTCCTCGATCAACTCGAAGACCGCGCCCGCACTCGACACCGCGAACAACGCTACTGCGAGAATCGCCCAAGCGAAAGCCGGTGTCGCTTCAGTATCAGCACTCAATCAGCCAACTCCGCATCGATGACCGCAGGTGTACCGCCGCCATCACCAGAGCCGCCAGAGCCACCCGAATCGACGCCGTCGTCTCCCTCATCCTCAGACCTAACACCGATGATGCCAGCCGAGCGGAAGAGCAGGTAGATGATGAATCCGAGAGTGACGTTCAGCAGCAGGAATCCAATCAACCGTCCCGCCGGCCACCATGATTGCGCACCGATCGACTGCTCATCCAGAACTGCGAGGATGGCTGCCTCGACGCCATAGAATGCCTCGCCGGTCAACGCCCCAGCAGCGATCATGAAAGTGAACAGCAGCATCAGAGCCCGCTGTTTCTCCGACGCAGCAGATCCCTCCTTCAATCGAATCGCCTCGACCTTCGGTGCCAGTTTCTTCTTCTCCCACCAATCCCGACTGAATCCGCCGATCAGCATCGGGAAGGTCATAGGCGTGGGCAGATACATCCCCAGCCCGAAGGAGGTGCCCATCCCAGTAGCCCATTCAACGAAAGCACCCAGAGCGAAACCCATGAACAGCGCACTCCAATTGCCCTGCCCCTCAGCCAGGATGATGGTGAACGTCGCGAAGGCATTGGCCTGAGGAGCCAGAAGATCGATGCTGCCATCGGCAAGCAGTTTCGACAAGAAGATAGCAACAGCCGCCCCCAGAATCGCACCGGGAACAACACCCATGATGTTGCCCTTGGAGATGTGATAAGGTCGATTGCCGATGTAAAGACTGTTCTTGTAATCGCCGACGACGGTTCCGCTCATTGAGATCGCCGAACCGAAAACCGTCGTTCCGACAAGAGCGATCAGCACCGATTGCTCCTTGTCGAGCCCGACATCGACATTCAAGAAGATCAGCAGCAACAACAACAAGACGATGAAAGAGGTTCCCGAGACCGGCTCGATGCCGGTCTCGCCCATCACGCGAACAGCAATCGCGCCAAGAAGGAAGGTCGTGGTGAGCAGGATGACCGCGAAGATGACCGAGGGGAGAACCGGGAATCCGCCCAAAGCGAAGATGATTATCATGGCGATGAAAGCGATGCCCATGAAGACTGGAATGTGAGCCAGAGGCCACTCGTACCAGCCCTTACCTTCGATGAACTCCTCACCCTTCTCGCCCGCGAATGCACTCGCGATATCGCCGAAAATTCCCTTGAAAGTGGGTGCCATCTTGAGTAGACCGATTATGCCTCCTCCGAGTATCGCTCCAATCGCCACGGTGCGCACGATACTCGAGAATGCCTGCCATTGCGCTAACGGATAGTCGGTGACTGGCACATAACCGCCGTATCCGCCACCGGGCATCGGTACAGCTGGGTCATAGATCGGGACATCCATCGCGACTGCGAGAGGGATGAGGTAGAACCACGCTACGATCGAGCCGAGATTGACTAGGAACGCGACCCGGAATTTCATGAACCAGCCGATCGCGAGTAATGTCGGGCTGAGTTCGATGCCTAAAAATGTGTAAGAGAATGGGTTGCCTGGCTCGTACATGGTGATGCCATTGGCAACGGCGTGACCATCACTGAGCCGGCTGGGTTGGTGAATCCAGCGCTCGGTGTAGATCGAGGCGACGCCCCAGTCGTCTCCCGAGAGCGACATCGCCAGCCAATCCGCGAGGCTGCTGGGGATGTGGGCCATCTTGTTGGCCCATTTGATCGGATAATCGATAACGAACATGAATGCCATCGTCAGAACTGTCCAGATTCCAACGGTCTTGAGCGATGAGCGGGCCGCTTCGGCCGCTCCTGTGCTGACGTCTGCAGAGATGTCGAGCATCTTGAGCGTGGCTTCGAAGCCGGGCATCGGCAGTGGGTCTTCGACCAACCAGACGCGTCGGAAGATGATGAAATACATCACTCCGAGGAAACCGGCGAACATGCTGGCGATGATACCGATGAAGGCTATCTGGAAGGTGTCGACCGAGGTTATCAGGAACACATCACCGAGTTTGTACTTATCAGAAGAGGAGAGCAGGAAGATCGCTGGGAATGTGAAGATGAAGCCGATCGAGGCGTTGGTCGCGCCGGTTGTCGCCGAGGTTGAGATGTTGACCTCGGATGGCGACCACTGCAAGGCCATTCCGAGCAGGTAGGCGACGTACCATGCGGCGGAGACCGCAAGGCCGATCTTGAGGCCGATGTAAGCGGTGACACCACTGAAGACGGCGCCGATTAAAATCCCGATGAGGACCTTCTTCGTATCCCAATGACTGATTTCGAAGGAATCCCTCAGATTCTTCTCTTCGAGGTACTGTTCGAGGACACCTGTGTTGAGGTTGTTGTACATGTCCTCGTCGAGCCAGGTCAGGGTGCCTTTCTCGATGGCTTCGAGTCCAGAGGGAGTGACCGGTTGCCGATAGGCTGAGCGCTGAGGGTCCGACATGAGCAATACTCGCTGCGTCGGTCACTCAGAGGCCGCTTATACTTCTCCTGCGTACTGTGGCCGCAGCCCAGCAAAGCAACAGGGGGTGGCATATCGTGGAGCACGACTTGGAGAAGAAGCGGTAGCGCGGTGAACACGATGTCAATGATCGCGGGTTATCTTGTAGCGACCCATGGCTTCGACCCACTGGATCTCACCGCCAGGATCGAGCTTCATGCTCGTGTCGATGGGCAGGATCAGACTGGCGAAGGTCTTGCTGTCCATCGCGTGGACCTCCTCGCCCTGGAGATGGGTGATGATTGCCGAACCCTTCTCGAGGACCGGAACCTGAATCGTATCGGTCACCGTTCCGACGTGTGAGCGCTTCTGTCTGGTGAACAGATTCTCCAACTCCAATCTGGCCTTGGCGCTGCCGTGTTTCCCGGGTTTCGACTTGGAGATGCTGAGAATCTTGTAGGCGCTGTCTTCGATCGCAACATAGCGACCGACCTTCAACGTGCGAATCTCGACTCGTGCTGTGCCGGGCATCTTACCACCTACACGACAAGCCAGTCGGCCTGTCTTATGATGATTGTGCGGCCGTTTGCTGAGTCTTGTGACTCAGTCTCGAAACAGCATCTGCCAGAGTGCTAGGGTCCCGAGCCGAGGGCTGCTGCCCCGGCCCGGGGTTTTCGTCGACTGAATAACTTCAGTCGTCCTTGCGGCGGCCCGCGAGGGCTGCTCCGAGGAGTGCTAGACTGGCGATGATCGAAGTGAATCCAGGCACCTTCTGCCTCGCGCGGTCGAATCCAGTGACTGGCTCCGTCTCACGATCATCGACGTCAGAGATCTCGTCGTCTATCGAGTCGCAGATTCCATCTTGGTCGAAGTCAGCAGGGATGCTGTCTGCGTCCAGAGTGTTGGTTCCGCAGGCTTCCTCGTCAGCGTCGGAGTAACCGTCATTGTCGTCGTCGTCGTCAGCATTGTTGCCGATTCCGTCGTTGTCGGTATCATCCCACTCGCTGCCATCGTATGGGAAGGCATCGGTGACGTCCGGTTCGCTGTCAGCGTCGTCATCAGAATCCTGATTGTCGCCGACGCCATCGCCGTCGAAGTCAGCCCACTCAGCAGGGTTGCTGGGGAAGGCGTCGTCGACATCGAGTACGCCATCGCCGTCATCATCAGTATCGGCATTGTCTCCAATGCCGTCACCATCTGAGTCAATCCATTCGGTGGAGTCCATCGGGAACTCGTCGATTCCGTCGTTGATGCCATCACCGTCGTCGTCAGCATCAGAGTTGTCACCCTGACCGTCGCCATCGGAATCAATCCACTCGGATGGGTCCTCTGGGAACGCATCCTCGTTGTCGAGGTAGCCATCGCCATCGTCGTCGTCGTCAGCATTGTTGCCGATTCCGTCGCCGTCATCGTCAGCCCACTCGGATGAATCCAGTGGGAACGGATCGGCCACGTCAGCCACGCCGTCACCGTCGTCGTCTGGGTCCTTGTTGTCTCCAAGGCCATCCGAGTCGGTGTCATCCCATTCAGTCGCATCGAGCGGGAAGGCGTCATCGACATCGTCGACACCGTCACCATCGTCGTCGGTATCTGCGTTATCGCCGGTACCATCACCATCGGTGTCGACAGTCTCACTAGCGTCGTTCGGGAAGGCATCGAGGCCATCCGTGACGTTGTCGTTGTCATCATCGACGTCGGCATTGTCGCCAATTCCATCGCCGTCGAAGTCAGCGACCTCGCTCGAATCCATCGGGAAGGCATCGGTGTCGTCATCGACGCCATCGTTGTCGTCATCAGAGTCCATCACGTCGCAGATCGCATCGCCGTCGTTGTCGTCAGGTGTCGAGTTGGCCACCAATGGATCGGATCCACAGGTTGCCTCATCCGCGTCACTCCACGAATCGTCGTCGTCGTCCTCGTCGATGGTGTAGTCCGCTGGGTCGCAGGCCGTTCCATTCAGCTGGGTCGAACCGAGCACGTCAGCAAAGCCGTCGCCATCGGTGTCGATGCCGAGACACGGGTCCAATGGATCCAGGTCGTCATCGTCCAACACACCGTCGTTATCGTCGTCGGTGTCGAGGTTGTACTGGTATGATGGCCACGATACTGTGACGTCGTCAATCCAGACCGTGTCGTCATTGCTGCTGACACTGCTGTCTTTGAAGTAAACGAAGTGGAAGGTGTGGGTACCAGCAGTCAGCAGTTCTGTGTGAGTACCAGCAACAACTCCAGCCCATCCCTGAGTTCCGGATGTTCGCGTACAGGAGACACTATCGACACAGAAGCGGAAGTAATCCCAACCGGCCTCGGTCGAGACCGAGTAAGCGAAGCTCATCGAAGCCATATCGGCTATTCCGTCACCATCGGTGTCGGTATCGTTGATCATATTCTGCACGGTGATTGACAACCAAGAATTCATGTTGTTGCCGATATCTCCCGACTCAGCAGAGTAGAAGCCGCTGATTACGGTAGTACCCTGGACGAACCAGTTAGCGTTGCCGCTTGTGGTCCAGCCACCGCCGAGTCCGCCGCTCTCGAAGTCACCTTGGAAGGTGGCTGGAGAGGTGTAGTCGGCGATTCCGTCGCCATCTGTGTCAACCGTCATCGTACTATCGTACGGGAAGGCGTCGTCTACGTCGTTGACTCCGTCGTTATCGTCGTCGAGGTCAGCATTGTCACCGATTCCGTCACCGTCGAAGTCCTCCCACTCGTCCGGGTTGTTTGGTAGAGCATCGACGTCGTCGTTGACTCCGTCGTTATCGTCGTCGAGGTCAGCATTGTCGCCGATTCCATCACCGTCCCAGTCGGCTGTCTCATTCGGGTCGAGCGGGAACGCGTCGTTCAAGTCGTAGACTCCGTCGTTATCGTCGTCGGTGTCCTGCACGTCACAATATCCATCGCCATCTGTGTCGATGTACTCGTTAGCGTCGAGTGGACAATCGTCGTTCACATCCAAGTGGCCGTCGTTATCGTCGTCATCATCAACGGTGATTCCATCCGACAGGAAGATCACGTTGTCGAGGTAAATCGCCTCTGAACCGGAGTTCGAGGCGAACTCGACAACGAGGTTACCAGAACCCGCGCCAGTTAGGTCGCCAGACAGAGTTGTCCAGACGCCCTCGTAAGTCGGGAAGTCGTTGTCGATATCATATCCGTTTGTATCGAAGAGAGTGACCGTTGAGGTCGCACCCACGTAACTTATCGTGATGTAGTCAGCACTCTCCCATCCGGTGCTCTGGATGAAGAGGTCGATGGATACTGAATCAACCGAGGCATCGACGCTACCGAATGTCAGTTGCGTGATTCCGTCGGTGTCAGACATCTGGTAACCTTGGCTGCCATCGGTGAAGCTGCTGACAGTCCCGGTGTAATCCGTGACGCCGAAGTAATCGTTTGTCAGACCCACTCCGCCAGTGCTGATGTAACTCGCAGTGTAACCCAGCTCTGAGCTGGTCGGGATGGTGATGTCATCGATCCAGACCGTGTTAGCGCCGCCGCTGCAGCAACTGTCGCGGTAGAATCTCCACGTGAAGGTGTGGGTACCACTTGAGACAGATGTCGAATGACTGTTCCATCCGGTATCTGTAGCAGACCACTGAGCATCGAGTGTTCCATCGACATAGAAGCGTAGGTAATCCCAGCCGCTCTCAACGCTCGCTCGGTATGCGAAGCTGATGTCGCCAGAGACAGTATCGATGGTCAGCGAGAGATCACCGGTACCGCCGCCAGACGGTACAGCGTCGTTCATCGCAGAGTACGTTCCACTGTTGGTCGAAGTGCTGTCGATTGCCCATGGGTATGTCGCATCGTTAGACCATGACACTCCCGTGAAGTCACCAGACTCGAAGCCATCGTCGGTGGTCGGACTGAAGTTGACGTCAGCCTCACCGGCGTTGTTGGCCAGAGTGTGATTGACCGTGGAGTCGCCGGTATCGGTGTATGAACCACCGGTGCTCGCACCCTCGAATGAGGTCGCCTCGATTGTAGCGCCACATGGGCTCATCGTTGTCGAGTCGGGCATGCCATCGCCATCGGTGTCGGTCGTAGCGCACTCGTTGAGTGGCCAGGCGTCAGCTCCGTCGTTGACTCCATCGCCGTCGTCATCGTTATCGGCATTGTTGCCGATTCCGTCGCCATCCGTGTCGTGCCATTCCGCGTCGTCGAGCGGGAAGGCGTCTTCGCTGTCGGCATAACCGTCGTTGTCGTCGTCTTGATCCTCTGTCAGCGTGGTTGTGCAGCCGTCAACGATGCTGTCTGGGTAGCCGTCGCCATCCGAATCTGTGTCGGCACAAGCGTCGAGGCTCCAAGCATCGTCAATGTCCAAGGTTCCGTCGTCATCATCGTCTGTGTCGGCATTGTTACCAGTGCCGTCAGCATCTGTGTCGATCCATTCTGAGACATCGTCTGGGAAGGTATCGGCAGCGTTAGCGTAGCCATCACCATCACGGTCACTGTCGAGCGCATCGCAGGTCAAGTCGCCATCCATATCGTCAGGCGTGCTGCTTGCATCCAGCGGTAGGCTTGATGAATCGTATGATCCACCGGTAGCACAGTTGGTTGTTTCATCAAGATCAGAGTAACCATCGTTATCGTCATCCAAGTCGAGAACGGTTCCAGCAGTTGTGACTGAAGGAGCAACTGTTCCTGTGATGTATGTAGTGCTAGCTTGGACCCAGCAATCTCCAGAGTAACTGGATGGGTTACAACCATCTCCCCACGTATCGTAGTAGTTGATGGTGTAAGTTCCAGCTGCAGTCCATGCAGGACTGGAGGATGTTGAACCGGAGTTCGAGTAAGATCCTTGCCGTACCTTAGTTCCATCAGAGTTCAGTGTGTAGAAGCTATAGCTACTGAATCCACTGAAGGTTGTCGATGTGCCACTAGGATCAGTGACTATCACTCCGCCTTCTGAACCGTATCCCTTAGTCTGGATTACTATGTCCATTGTATCTCCTGCGACCAATGTGAAGGTACACTCTGCATCTTCATTGCCGTCTGCGTTAGAGTCGTCATCCGAACTGGTGACAGTCAGGAAGTTTCCTGAGGCAGTTGCCTGTCCGCTGGATCCACCACTGGCACCAGTTGAGGCGCCACATAGCTGATCTGTAGCATATGAGTATGCTGTCGAGTTTGGATCGATATAGTCGGTCAATCCGTCGCCATCAGTGTCGTCCCATGCCTCGTAGTCGAACTGGAACTGGTCTCCTTCCACTGATATGACGGTCACGCTCTGTCCACCATCTCCCCAACTGTCAGTCAGGTAGATCGTGTAGTCGCCGACCTCGGAATATGTCCAGGTGTAGGTTGCGTAGTTACCGAATGATGTGTAGCCGCCAGATGTCTCCAGGTCAACTCCCGTCGCCGAAGGCGTGTCGAGGGTTAGACCGGCCTCGCTAGCATAACTCAATGTGGTCAGCGAGATAGTCATGGTGCCACTCGAGAGGGTGAACGAATCGGACAGAGATGTGAAGGAGCCGCCGCCTAGAGAGGCGTACATTATCGGGTCCAGATATCCGTCGTTATCATCGTCGTCATCAAGAGCGTCACAGAGGTTCACTGCAGTCGTCTGAACTCCAGTCACTGCGTACTTGACCGTGTCACCGTCGTTATCAGATGGTGTGCTCGAGGAGCTGTAGCGGTCTGTGCCACACGCAATCTCATAGTCATCGTCCCAATCGTCGTTATCGTAGTCGAGTGGGTAGGTGTCGTCACCATCTGGGGTTCCGTCTCCATCGTCGTCTGCATCAGCATTGTTGCCGATTCCGTCGCCATCTGTGTCCCACCACTCGCTAGAGTCTATTGGAGCCCAGTCGTCAACGTCCGCGTAGCCGTCACCGTCGTCGTCGTCATCAGCTACATTGCCGATTCCGTCGTTGTCGGTGTCTGTGTTCTCACCAGCGTCGGTTGGGAAGTCATCGTAAGCATCGAGGATTCCGTCACCATCGTCGTCCGTATCTTCGGTCAACGTGGTTGTGCAACCGCTGATGATCGTGTCTGGCATTCCATCGCCGTCGGTGTCAACGTTCGCGCATGCATCGTTAACGAAGGCATCGCTGTTGTCACCGTAGCCGGTTCCGTCAGAGCCAGCCGGAGCGTCGCTGTCGGAGTCGTCCCACTCTGCTGAGTTCAGAGGGAATTGATCGTTGTAATCGTCATCGCCATCGTCGTCAGTATCTGTGTCTAGTGGGTCGGTACCTGCAGTCGCTTCGTCAGCGTCTGAGACCAGGTCGCCATCGTCATCCAAGTCGAGAACTGTTCCAGCATCACTCACGGATGGAGTTGATGTGACTGAAAGTTCAGTCAACGTCGCAACCGTCTCTGGTCCATACGGAGCAGAGGGGCTCGCGTCACTCACGGTTCCGCTGGGTGAAGTGATGGTGATCGTCAACTCAGAGGCATAGTACTCTCCAGACACGTAGGAAACGGTCGCGGTTCCAGATGTGAGTGCGAATGTGCAACTTGCGGCAGGCCATGAAGAGCCCCAAGACGACGAGTATGTGCCCAACGTGCAGAGGACCGTTCCATCGCTGTGGGTCGCGGTGATGACGTGTCCGCCGTCATTCCACGAGTCAGAGGCGCTCATGGTGTACATAGTAGTAACAGACACAAGCGGGAAGTCGTCAGCCAGTCCGTCACCGTCAGTGTCGGTCCAGGCGTCGACGTCGTTGTCGAAGGCATCGACTGTGTCGTTGTAACCATCGTTGTCGTCGTCAGTGTCAGCATTGTCGCCAATCAAGTCGCCGTCGTAATCGGTGTCCTCGGTTGGATCCAGTGGGAAGGCGTCGCTGGTGTCAACCACACCATCGCCGTCATCGTCTGCGTCGAGCGCGTTGCACGAGAGGTCGCCGTCTGTGTCGGTCGGTGTGTCGGTCGAGTCGAGCGGATCGTTGCCCTCACCGCAGTTGGTCGTCTCGTCATCATCGGAGTAGCCGTCACCATCGTCGTCGGTGTCAGCATTGTTGCCGATTCCATCGCCGTCAGTATCCAGAGTCTCGGTGGAGTCCAGTGGGAATGCGTCATTCACATCGTCCACTCCATCACCGTCATCGTCGGTGTCAGCATTGTTGCCGATTCCGTCGCCGTCGGTGTCGTACCACTCGTTGTAGTTGTTCGGGAATGCGTCATCGACATCGTCCACTCCATCACCGTCATCGTCGTCGTCAACGGTATCTTCGATTCCGTCTCCGTCGTCATCCGAATCTGCGTTGTGACCCCAGCCGTCGCCGTCTGCGTCCCACTGCTCTGTCGAGTCTAGTGGGAAGTCGTCGTCTACGTCGGCTGTGCCGTCACCGTCATCGTCGGTATCTTCGTTGTTGCCGATTCCGTCGCCGTCGGTGTCCAACCACTCATCAGAGTCGGTTGGGAATGCATCGGATGTATCGATCCAACCATCGCCGTCATCGTCCGTATCGAGGCTGTTGATGGTTCCATCACCATCAAGATCACCGTTCGGGTTGAGGGTGACCACTGAAGTTGCAGCACTGGTCGGCATAATCTGGCTCACGGAGTAAGCGTCCGTGTGTGTGACATTCACCGTGTAGGTGTTACCAAGGACTGAGCAAGTTGCTGAAGATTCACAGGATGGTATCGTGTATGTACTCGAGGTTGCTCCTGAGATGTCTGCGGTTTGTGTTGCCCACTGGTAAGCGAAGGTACCCATTCCATCATCATCAGTCAGCAGACTGGTGTCTGCAGTCAGTGTAGCATCGTCGTACGAGTCACCTGTGATAGTGACGTAGGTGCTAGTTACGGTTCCGTCCTGTATACTGATTGTAGCAGTGTTGCCTCCATCTCCGTAGCTATCTGTAAGGTACACTTCGTGGCTTCCAGACGTGGTCACAGTATGTCCAGTACCAGTGAAGTCGCATCCAACTGATATGCTGTCAACTACCATTCCGCACTCAGATGAGTAGCCATCTTGGTTAGTGTTCGTGATAACAGCTCGCTGTGTGCTTGATAGCGTGAAGGTGTACGTGGCGCTCTGGGTATTGCTTGTAGCCCCTCCAGCTGCGTGGACTAGATCGTAAGTCGAAGACTCAGTCCATGGTGAACCATCTCCAACCAGTGCGTCAGAACCTTGAGTCGCGTCGTTGGTGTTGACCACTGTCAGGTCGAAGCTGTCTGTGACGGAGGCGCCGGGTGTGGCCCCATCGTCAGTGGCAGTGACCACGATGGTGTGAATGCCCACGTCGCCATTGATCGGAGTTCCGGAAAGAACGCCGGCCGTGCTCATCGTCAGAGTGCTGGGCATTCCTGTGGCTGCGTAGGTTACGCCGTCGCCCGTGTCTACATCAGCAAAGCTGCTCGAGATATCGAGGCTGTATGCTGCATCTTCATCGGTACTCGCATCTGCAATCGCCGTAGCGATTGTCGGAGCGTCGTTTGCACCGGATACTGTGATCACGACGTCCATTGTGTCGGAGTCGGTCCCATCGGACACGGTCAGGGTGAACGTGTCCGTACCCGATCCGTCGTGTCCGAGCGCATCGGTGTCGGCGTCGGTGTTGTCCAACGTGTAAGTCCACGCGCCCGCGCTGTCGACTGCAATCGAACCGTACGTGCCGGTCGCATCACCGCTGTAGGTGAACGCTGTATCGTCGTCGTCGGTCGCTGTGATCGAGCCTGTCGCGGTGGACGTGGATGCGTCCTCTGTGGCAGCACCCGTGCCGTCGCTTCCTGCACTCGGTGCGTCGTTGGCACCGGTGACGGTGATGGTCACGGTCATCGTGTCGGTCTCGGTCGAGGAGCTGTCGGTCACGGTGATGGTGAAGACCTCGGTCGGAGCATCGCCTGTGTCGAGTGAAGTCGTGTCCGCATCGGTGTTGTCCAGCGTGTAGGTCCAGGCTGCGCCGCTCATCGCGAGGCTGCCGTATGTTCCTGCAGCGGTGCCGATGGCGTAGGACAGTGACGAGTCAGCGTCCGCATCGGATGCTGCGACTGTGCCTGTCGCCGTGGTCGCAGTAGCGTCCTCGGTGACGGCGCCGGTCTGGTCCGCGCCTGCGCTGACGTCGTCGTCAGCACCGGAGACGGTGATGGTCACGGTCATCGTGTCGGTCTCGGTCGAGGAGCTGTCAGTCACGGTGATGGTGAAGACCTCGGTCGGTGCGTCACCCGCGTCTAGGGCGGTGGTGTCCGCATCGGCGTTGTCCAGCGTGTAGGTCCAGGCTGCGCCGCTCATTGCGAGGCCGCCGTATGTTCCTGCAGCGGTGCCGATGGCGTAGGACAGTGACGAGTCCGCATCAGCATCGGATGCTGCGACTGTGCCTGTCGCCGTGGTCGCAGTAGCGTCCTCGGTGACGGCGCCGGTCTGGTCCGCGCCCGCGCTGACGTCGTCGTCAGCACCGGTGACGGTGATCACGACGTCCATCGAGTCGGAGGCGGTCCCGTCGGACACGGTCAGGGTGAACGTGTCGCTGACGGAGTCTCCGGCGTCGAGAGCGGTCGTGTCGGCGTCGCTGTTGGACAGAGTGTAGGTCCACGCGCCCGCGCTGTCGACTGCTATGGCGCCGTATGTGCCGGTCGCGTCACCGCTGTAGGTGAATGCGGCAGCGTCGTCGTCGTCGGTCGCTGTGATCGAGCCTGTCGCGGTGGACGTGGTTGCGTCCTCTGTGACAGCACCCGTGCCGTCGCTTCCTGCGCTCGGAGCGTCGTTGGCACCGGTGACGGTGATCACGACGTCCATCGTGTCGGAGGCGGTTCCGTCGGACACGGTCAGGGTGAACGTGTCGCTGACGGAGTCTCCGGCGTCGAGAGCGGTCGTGTCGGCGTCGCTGTTGGACAGGGTGTAGGTCCACGCGCCCGCGCTGTCGACTGCTATGGCGCCGTATGTGCCAGTCGCGTCACCGCTGTAGGTGAACGCGGCAGCGTCGTCGTCGTCGGTCGCTGTGATCGAGCCTGTCGCGGTGGACGTGGATGCGTCCTCTGTGACAGCACCCGTGCCGTCGCTTCCTGCACTCGGTGCGTCGTTGGCACCGGTGACGGTGATGGTCACGGTCATCGTGTCGGTCTCGGTCGAGGAGCTGTCGGTCACGGTGATGGTGAAGACCTCGGTCGGTGCGTCGCCCGCGTCTAGCGCGGTGGTGTCCGCATCGGCGTTGTCCAGTGTGTAGGTCCAGGCTGCGCCGCTCATCGCTAGGCTGCCGTATGTTCCTGCAGCGGTGCCGATGGCATAGGACAGTGACGAGTCCGCATCAGCGTCGGAGGCTACGACAGTGCCTGTCGCCGTGGTCGCTGTAGCGTCCTCGGTCACGGCGCCGGTCTGATCCCCGCCCGCGCTCACGTCGTCGTCAGCACCGTTGACGGTGATCGTCACGGTCATCGTGTCGGTCTCGGTCGAGGAGCTATCGGTCACGGTGATGGTGAAGACCTCGGTCGGAGCATCACCTGCGTCGAGTGCGGTCGTGTCCGCATCGGCGTTGTCGATTGTGTAGGTCCAGGCTGCGCCAGTCATCGCTAGGTTGCCGTATGTTCCTGCAGCAGTGCCGATGGCGTAGGACAGTGACGAGTCAGCGTCCGCATCGGATGCTACGACGGTGCCTGTCGCCGTGGTCGCAGTAGCGTCCTCGGTGACGGCGCCGGTCTGGTCCGCGCCCGCGCTGACGTCGTCGTCAGCGCCGGTGATGCTGATGGTCACGGTCATCGTGTCAGTCAGAGTCCCGGTTCCGTCGTCGGTAACCGTGATGGTGAACGCGTCAGAGACGGAGTCGCCCGCGTCTAGCGCGGTGGTGTCCGCATCGGCGTTGTCCAGTGTGTAGGTCCAGGCTGCGCCGCTCATCGCTAGGCTGCCGTATGTTCCTGCAGCAGTGCCGATGGCGTAGGTCAGGGTGTCCGAATCGGCATCCGTGGCGGCGACTGTTCCGGTGGCTGTGGTCGTCGAAGCGTCCTCTATGACAGCGCCGGTCTGGTCCGCGCCTGCGCTTGGCGCGTCGTTGACGTCTGTGATTGAGATCGTTATGTCCTCAACGTCTGATGATGAAGAGTCGTATGCAACAATCGTCAGTGTGTAACTGCTCGTAGTCTCGTAGTCGAGGTTGGTAGCATCTGCAATAGTTACTGCTCCACTGGTTGCGATAGCGAAGATGCCATCTCCATTCCCAGCCGAGATCAGTATTGCCGTCGGTGTGGAGTCAGTGATGGTTACAGTCATGACAGCGGCTCCCGCCGATGCGTCTTCTGCGACGCTGCCGGTCTGGCCCGAGATGATAACGAGTCCACTTCCGTCTGTTACTGTGACTGTGTAGGACAGAACTGCGCCTGTGTTCACACCGTCACTGATAGTTGCGGTTAGAGCGTAGACGTTCGTGCCTGCCACCGATCCTGGGTTTTCATAATCAGGTGCGGTGTTGAAGGTAATGGTGATGCTATCACCAGATACTGCACATCCGAAAGATGCTGAATCCGCTCCACCGAGTGTACATGCGTTGACATCACCAGAATCTGTATCGACAACTGTGAACAAGTCAACTGCTGTTGTGCCCTCGAGAACCGAAGGCGTAACGTCGCCACCTGAGTAGGTAGGCGCCTGATCGTTGGTATCGGTTACGGAAATGGTGTACGAGATTGTGCTTCCATCGGCTGTTCCGTCGTTAATCGTCACAGTTACGAGATAGTCATTATCAGCATCAGCGTCGCCAGCAACATCATAATCAGGTGCTGGGTTAAATGCTAGAGAATATTCTGATGAACTGACGGAGCAACTGAACTTTCCAGAATCATCTCCTCCTAATGTACAGGTATTCGAACTACTGGTGTCATCGTCAGATATAGTAACAGTTTCAATCGAAGTAATTCCTTCCGCAATACTCGGGGAAGTGTCAGCGGATGAATACGTTGGCAAATCATTGGTGTTGGTCACGGTCAGCACGTAGGTGTCTGTCACTGTGGCGGCAGCGGATGAGCTGTCAGTCGCAGTGACGACGATCGTGTGAGTTCCAACATCTGCGTTGACTGGAGTACCAGAAATCGTTCCTGATGTGTGCGTGATGGTGCTTGGAGCGCCAGAGATCGTGTAGCTCAGTGAGTCACCAACGTCCATGTCCGTGAAGACGCTTGAGATGTCGAGGCTGTAAGCCGCGTCCTCGGCTGCGCTAACATCTGATATCGCGCTAGCGACTGTAGGCGCGTCGTTGGTGTTGGTCACCGTCAGGACGTACTCGTCGGTTGCGGCTGCGTTGCTTCCGTCGGTGCAAGTCACGGTGATGGTGTGAGCGCCCACGTCTGCGTTGACTGGCGTACCGGAGATTACTCCGGCAGTGGTCGCCGTGATCGTGCTTGGTCCACCTGAGATGGTGTAGTCCATCGAATCCGATGCATCGACATCAGTGCAGGTGCCAGATGCATCCAGGCTGTATGCGGTATCCTCGGCTGCGCTAACATCTGATATCGCGCTAGCGACTGTAGGCGCATCGTTGGTGTTGGTCACGGTCAGCACGTAGGTGTCTGTCACTGTGGCGGCAGCGGATGAGCTGTCAGTCGCAGTGACGACGATCGTGTGAGTTCCAACATCTGCGTTGACTGGAGTACCAGAAATCGTTC